>Ga0190284_1000027_pt1 | contig 133470 bp, 91 predicted proteins | sample 48691812_MG_FD_161668 | JGI IMG/M metagenome (GOLD analysis project Ga0190284, IMG submission 161668) | Hydrothermal vent microbial mat bacterial communities from Southern Trench, Guaymas Basin, Mexico - 4869-18-1-2_MG | ecosystem: Environmental > Aquatic > Marine > Hydrothermal vents >... | reverse complement strand
TCAGGATCACACGTTTCGGTCACTTGAACTTCATATCCTTTTCCCTTGTGACCACTGTACGTCACATCTGGATCGTGCGGTGTCTGCATCGAGTCGCTCCCCACCTTCTTGGGGTCTTTGAGTTTCAAAGGATCCTTCCCGTTGTTTCCTCGAAGGCCAAACGCCCCAGGTCATGATTCATCAATCCCACACGGAAGTTATGAAGAGTCTTCTGGCAAAGATGCGCTTCTTCCGGTGTCAATCGCAAAGCATAGTGCCACTGCAAGTTGAATTCGAGTTGATCGAGCGTCTCCAGATCCGTCAGATTGAACATCTCCTTCAGAATAAGAACTCCAAGCACAATCTCCACCGGCGTATTAGGGCGTCCGTTGTCCTCGCAGTACATCACAGCGAACGGCTCTTCATCGATCAACGGCAGCGCCTTCTCACCAAACGCATTCGCCCAGCTCTTTTCCAATCTCCGAGCCTTTTCCGGTGGGACTAGACTGCTCGACTGAAACAGCTTGCCTTGGGGATCTCTTTTACGATACATCTGTCACGGACCCGTAAAATTTCTCAGGAAGACACCAACCACTCGAAGAGTAAAGAATACATCATTGGTTAGAAAAAGTCAATGGATGCCACGAGTTAAAAAGGGGGGTTTTTACGAGAAAATCAAGAATATTCGACATTGCTTTCCGATCATCTCCTCCGTGACAATAACCATTACTCCAGCGTATCCAGTATTTCCACAATCCTAACAAACGCCTCTTCGAGGAGAAGCGCCACTACTCGGGCCAAGACCAGGGTTATGCCTACGACGTCTACGGCAAGGTGGTCGAACGTTTCGACTACAACCCCTTCGACGCCTGTGTGACCACCAATGTCAACGGCGGCGGGCTGGTTGGCAACGCCCGCTATCAATAAATTTCGATATTTTTGTGAAATTCCCGTCGCAGTCTTCCTCGGTGAAACGGGAACGGACAACGTTCCCTACGGAGACACTGTCAATACAACCTTGGAGGACATGTCATGAGGAGCATATTCTGGACAACGATCATGGCGCTGGGACTTCTCCTGGCGCTCGGTGCGAGCGCTCACGGTCAAGCGGGTGATTTCTTCATTACCGGGCTGGCCCCGGACTGGGAGCAGTCGCTCGACTACCCCGATGCTTTCGATGCCAAAGGACCGCTGGCCGGGGAGGCCTTCTGGATGGCCTGGTGCGCACCCACGACGGGAGCCATGTTGATCGGTCACTGGGAGGACATGAAGAGCCGCGTCGGCCTGGCCGACGGCTCCGCTGATGACAACCAGTTCGCCATCCCCCCTGGTTATCAGGGACCGGCGTTCGGCGCCGGACCGACCTCATCGTGCACGACAACTGGCCGGCCACAACACGCAACGTGAAGGTGCCCCTCGGCAACCAGCTCGCGGCGATCACTCGCGTGCGGGGATTCACCATCCTCGTGAGTGACCCGTTCTTTTCCGGACACCATGAGCGTTTCGGCGCGGAGGGCGGCGCGCTGTACGCCCCGACCTGGCTGGCTTACAGCCTCGACGGCCCTGGAGCGACCTTCATTCCGCAGTTGGGTGTGGTCATCGATCTGGCCAACCCGGTGCAGGCCGGTCCGATGAAGAAGACCGATGATATGGGTAACGTGGTCTGGGATCTCTTCATCCCGCCAGGCGCCGCGGGCCTGATGGTCTGGTTCCAGGCAGTGCAAGCCGGCCAGGCCACCAACGTTGTGGAAAGGTATATTCTCTGATCGGGCGGAGCATGCTGCTCACAACGCTGCCGCTGCTAACACGAATCAGGACACTGCCGCCGCACAGCCGCGAAGGACGTTGCTGCTGCTAACGGGTGCGGCAAGCGCCACGAACGACCGGTTCCGCGTCACGGACAAGTCGGTGCTGCGGGCTGCTCACCACGCTTCCACTGCTAACACGATACGGGACACTGCCGCCGCACAGCCGCGAAGGACGTTGCTGCTGCTAACGGGTGCGGCAATGCAGTGCCCCACGCTGAGATAGGGGCTGTCTGAGTACTTTTTATATTTCCCTAACCCCGAATCCTGTTACGGAGTCACCCCGCCAGACCGGCCAGAATCATCTTTACACCCAGCAACACCGTGACGGCCACGATCACCACCGCCGCCGCGTTGCGCGTCTTGCCGTTGCGCAAAACCCCCATCTCGCGCCCGTTGACCACGGCCAGCAGAAAGAGCACGATCATCGGCAGGAGCAGGCCATTCGCCACCTGGGCGACCTTGATGATCTGCTCGGGACGCAGGCCCGGCTTGACGGCGAAGAAGATCCCGGCGCCGAGGATCGCGATCCAGGTGGCCCGGTAGACCCTGCCGGTTCTGGCCGTGGAGGTGTTGAAGATCCCGGCCACCACGTAAGCCCCTGCGAGGGGTGCCGTCAACGCCGAGCTGAAGCCGGCCGCGAAGAGCCCGGCGCCGAAGAGCACCGACGCCCAGTCGCCGAGCACCGGCTCGAGCAGCTTCGGCATCTCGGCCAGGGTCGGCTCCCCACCGCGCCCGCCGAACACGGCGGCTGCCGTGATGGTGATCAGGGCCGAGGCCGCCCCGCCGATGGCCAGGTAGAGATGCAGATCGCGCCGCATCGACGGCATATCGCCGCCGCCGGAAAAGCGTTCCCTCACGACGCGCGAATAGAGGAAGAGGTTGTAGGGCACCACCGTGGTGCCGACGAGCCCCAGCGCCGCCGCGGCCGAGCCCGGTGGCAGAGACGGTATCACGAATCCCTTGGCGATTTCGAGGAGCTGGGGCCCTGTGAGCACGGCGGCGGCCGCGAAGGAGAGGCTCATGACGAGCACCAGGGTTTTCAAGACCCGCTCCACGAGACCGTAGCCGGAAAAGAAGAGCAGCAGCCCCGCGGCCAGCCCCAAACCGCCGGCAGCCAGGCGGAATTCGGTACGCAGCACCGGAAACAGGATCTCCGCCCCCGCACCGCCCCCCGAAAGGTTACCCGACTGGTAGGCGGCGCAACCGAAAGCGATCGCGGCGATCACCAGCAGAGCCGCGCTCCACCGGATCAGGGGCGCCTGGAAGCGAGCCGCCACCAGCCGCGCCAGGCTCTTTCCCGTGGCCAGGCTGACGCGCCCTGCCATCTCCTGCAGCATCGCCGTGGCCAGGATCGAAAAGAGCAACGCCCAGAGCAGGGTGTAACCGAACCCGGCGCCGGCGCGGGTGCACATGAGCAGTGTGCCGGGGCCGATGAAGGCGGCGGTCACGAAGGCCGCCGGCCCGGTGACGCTCCGACGCGATCGTACAGCTCCATCGTGGCCCGCGCTCATCGGGCGTACCTCGCGCGGATGCGCACTGTACGCTCGAGACCATCGAGGCTCTGCAGCACCTTCAGCCGGATGTCGTGGGGCAGATCGTCACGCTCCGCGAGAAAACCCTTCACCACCTCGAGGGCCTCCGGTGCGTGCTGGCCGCCGATGAAGGCGTCGATCCAGCGCGGCATGTAAAAGATCTTGCGGTGGCTCTTGACCCATTCCAGGCGGTCCAGCGCACGGCGCAGGTAAGGCAGGGTCAGCGCCGACTGCCCGGGAGCGTTGAAGCCGTAGAGGCTGCTCTCGAGCCATTGCTCGGGCCAGTCGGTTTCGGTCAGATAGGCCTGGAAGTACTCCTCCTTGACCGCTGGATCGGGAAAAGCAGCGCGCTCCACGAAGAGATGTCGGGCCACGTCGACGCCACCTTTCTCCTTTTCCTGCTCGTAGAGCGCCGTTGCGTCCGCGGCGCCCACCTCGGCCAGGCGCCCCACGATCTGCCAGCGGTCGCGGGAGGTCAGCGGGATCTCCTTCGGTGCCACCTCCCCGGTCAGAATTCGGCGCAGCCAGACCAGGCTGACCTCGGTGCGGGCCAGCCCCACGAGCCCCCGGAAGCCGGCCAGCCGCAGCGGTCCAGGAGTGGCTTCGTCCTCGATACGCGCCAGCAGGAGGGCTTCGAGGCGCGGCCTGAGGCTGCGCTCCTGCTCCTCACCGAGATAGCTGTTCAAGGCCAGGCCGAGCCTCTGGAGCAGGATCTGAAAGGTGATAGAGTCGTTCTCCACCGCCAGCTCGGGCAACACGAGCTCGCAATAGTCCACCGGCGCGAAGGAGACCTCGCGCACCATGTTCCAGAGCGCCGAGAGCAGCAGGTTCTCGAGGAAAGGATCGCTCAGCTCGGGCAGCCGGGTCGTGACGCTCTTCAAACTGGCCGGATCGAGCAGGAATCGGCCGTAGGCCCGGTCGCCGTGGTTGACGAGCAGGAACTCGGGCGCCTCGAGCCCGCGAAATGCAGGCAGCTCCTGCCGGGCTTGTGTAAGCTCCACCGCTTGAACGGCCGTACGACCATCGCCATACCAGAGGAGCACCTCGGTTTTGATAGGCCACAAGGGCCCCTCGTCCTCTGCGCCAGCCGCACCACCACCACCGCCGCCGCCACCGCGGTTTGTTCGGCGCGCCACGTCATCGCGCGCGGCACTCTGTTCGAGGACAAAGCGCTCTATGCGGCCGTCCGAACTGCGCTCCCAACGGGGCACCACAACCGGCATCCCCGCCGTGAGCAGCCACGCATCGAGCCAGCGGTCCAGCTCACACCCCGCCGCCTGCTCGTAGCAATCGAACACACCTGGCCATCGGGTGTTGCCGAAGGCGTAACGCTCGAGACACAAGCGTGTACCCGCGCGGAAGGCCTCCTCGCCAACGAGGAACTCGAGCTGCCGCAAGAGGGCCGGCGCCTTGTTGTAGACGATGGCGCCGTAGGCCGACTTGGCATTGTCGAGGTTGTCGAGGACCTGGTAGACCGGGGTGGTCCCGGTAGTCGAATCGACGCGGTAGGCGCGGGGCTTGATCCGCTGGTGGAAACGTAGCCATGCCAGGGCGTGCGGGTCCAACGACTCCAGGATCTTGTAGGAGAGGAAGGTGGCGAAACCCTCCTTCAGCCAGAGATCATCGAACCAGCTCATGGTGACCAGGTCGCCGAACCACTGATGGGCCACCTCGTGATAGATCAGGATCGCCCGTCGTTGAAGCTGCGCCGCTGTCGGGACCTGGTCGAAGGCCATCACCGTTTCGCGGTAGAAGATGGCGCCGGCATGCTCCATGCCGCCGTAGGGAAAACCTGGAGCCAGAACCACGTCGAGCTTGTCGAAGGGATAGGGCATCCCGAAGTAGTCCTCCAGCCATGCCAGAGCGCTGTCGTGGAGAGAGACGAGCGTCGCGCTATCGACGGTGTCCTTTTTCGATCGGCGCACGTAGAGCGCACCGGTCGTCGTGGCGGGTGTCGCTCCGCCGGTGGAGGCTGCGCTCACCGTGCCGGGAGCATCGTTAGCGGCCGCCGTGGGCTTTGCGATCCGTACGAAAGGACCGGCAGCAAACGCCATGAGGTAAGTGCTGAGCGGCGCCGTTTCCTGGAAGCAGAGTTTTTTACGTCCTGCGGCGTCAAGCGCGTCAGCACCGCCGGCCAGCGCAGGCTCTTCGCTCTCGAGCGGCGCGTTGGCCACGGCGGTCCACGTGGCGGGCAAGCTCAGGCTGAGGCGTAGACGCGCCTTGAGATCGGGCTGATCGAAACAGGGAAAGAGGCGGTGGGCGTCGGCGGGCACAAAGAGCGTGTAGAGATACTCCGAGCCGTCGCTCTCGTCGAGGTAGCGCGACAGTGCCGTGCCTCCCCGTCCCACGGGAATCCCTGCAAACTCGATCGAGAAGCGGTTGCGGCCGGGAACGAGGTGCTCGCCGGGGATCACGAGATGATCGTGGACCGCGATGAGCGCGACCTCGACGGCGCTCGCCGCGCCTGACGTTCCGGCACCGGCCCCTGCCGCATCGCGCGTGCAGCGCGTCACCCGGCCTTGGTCGAAATCGAGGGCCAGGGCGGAAACGTTCTCGGCGAGATCGAAGGAGACCACGCACGATCCCGCCACCGCCTCCTGGAGCGGCGTCAGCTCGAGGAAAAGCTCGTAGGCCACATCATCCAGCACCCGCGCGCGCAACGCCGCCAGCTCCTGTGAGATTCCACGTTCCACTTGCGCCTCCTCGCCGAGCGCCACCTCACCGTCGGTTACCTGCTCCTCGCGGCCGCAGCCCACCATCAGCCCGACGAGGAGCACCAGGAACGCCACGAGTTTCAGGAGCGCCAAGCGGAACGGGAAGATTGCGAGGCAGCGGCTCGACATCCCTGAAAGAGAGGAAATTTCTGTTTCCATCGAATCCGCCGGCATCAGATCGGCCCCCCCTTCTCGGTGATCGGAATGGGCCGCCCCTCGCGATCGATGGCCACGAAGGTCACGTTGGCCTCGGTCACCTTGATCGAGACCTCGGGATTTTCGTAGCGATTGGCTTCGACCTTGACGTTGACGGTGACCGAGGTCCGTCCCCGCTTGGTGGTCTCGGTGTAGAAGCTGACAACGTCCTCGATGTAGACCGGCTTTTTGAACTCCACCGAGTCCATGGCCACCGTGACGTACTTGTAGACACCGGACTTGCGGGCTTCCACGGCGGCGGCCAGGTCGATGTAGCTCAGGATCACGCCGCCGAAAACGGTGCCGTAGCGGTTGGTGTCCTTGGGCATGAACACGACTCGCAACGCGGGATCCTTGGTCTCACCCATCGTCGTCCTCCAGGTCGTTTTTCTTCTTCTCGATCGCACGAAAAGGGGTACTGAGCGGCTCTACATACTACCAGGGCAGGCGCGAGGCCTGCCCTGGTCGTTTTGATTCATTTCATGAAGAGGTGATCGGGAGCATCAATGCACGAAGATATCGAAAGACTCCAGATCCATCTCGGCGTCGGGGTAGCCACCTACGGCGTTGAGCATGGTGTAAGTGCCCACGGGGGTCTGGAGGGGGAACGTGAACGACAGCGGTCCGGAAGCGGACTGGCCGGGAGAGAAGACCACGCCGCCATAGAGCGGCTTCAGGTACGGATTGTACTGCGGTGGCAGAGCGGTGCTGGTCAACTCGAGCCAAAGATCAAAGCCTACCGGGGAGGTCCCGTAGTTCTCCACCTTGACGCCCCACTGAATGGTGTCGCCTGGCGACGCCTCGGTCGGCGGGCTGATGAGCGAGATCTGAAGCGGACTCAGGTTGTCATAGTGGGCCACCGTCGATCTCTGCAAATTGTTGCCACCCACGGCCCAGCCGTCGGTGGGTGTGAGGAACTCGGCATCGATCGTGCCGGTTTTGATGCCCGGCTTGTCGTAGGTCCAGGTCACACCGCCGTCGTTGGTGTGGAGACAGATCATGGTCACATCCAAACCACCCGGGCCGAAGCCGACCGCAAAGCCTTCCCGGGTATTCAGCATGTGGATCGACATGAGGCCGTACTGCCCGGCGGGCGGGTTCTGGTGCTCCCAGGTGACACCGCCATCGGAGGTGTGCACGATGTAGGGGGTATAGTTGGCCTCGCCCACGGCCCAGCCGTCGAGCTCGTTGACCATCGAGATCTGATTCAGGTAGAAGGTTCCTTCGTTCCAGAAAACCTGCTGCCAGGTCTTGCCGCCGTCGTTTGTGCGGGCGATCGCAGCCTGGTAGGTGGTGGCACGCGTCTTGAGCGCCGCCACCTGGGGCGATACCTCGGCCAGCGGCGGGCTGTTCTGGGAGAGGCGGTAGACAGGGGAGTCGCCCTCATCAGGCCAGGTCCCACCGGTCATCCAGCCGCGGTTGTTGTCGATGAAGTCGCAGTACCGCGTGTAGGTTGGCACGTTCCACTCGAAGTTTTGCCACGAGTTGCCACCGTCGCCGGTGACGGAAATGCCGGTCTTCTCGCCGCCGACCAGGTTGGTCCAGAGGCTCGGCACCTTGACGTTCTGCGCATCCACGGCCTGGACGAACTGGGAGGTCCAAATGAGCCCGGGCATCGATTGGGTCTCCCAGGTCTCACCGCCGGTGTGGCTATAGATCATGCCGGGAAAGACGAACTGGACGCCGCAAACCCATATATTCTGGCGGTCGGCGCAGTCGCAGCCCAAATACATGAGGTTGAGCATGGCGGAAGACTGCACCCTCCAGTTTTGCCCGCCATCGGACGTGTAGTGGATCGACGGGCCGATCCCGTTCATGGCACCCACCGTCCAGCCGTAGCTATGGTCTGCGAAACAGACGCCGGTCAGGAAAGTGGCCATACCTGTGTTCTGGACTTCCCACTCGCCGTACTCGTTGGCCGTCAATGATGGTGCCAGCGCGAGCAGCGCCGCGAAGGCTGTCAACAGGACCGCGCGAGGAATCATCTCTTTCATCATCCTATCCTCCTTGTTTGCAACACTCATTTCTCATGAAAAGCTCTCTGTGCCTCGGTGAGTCGATGGTATTGTAAATGACTGGCAGTACAGTTCCAATAAAAATGGATCGAATAGACCTATGACCGCAAGCGCTCAGAAGACGATCGTCATGCTCTTCTCCAACTCGTTCCTGCCCCATCAGGGCCGTTTTCAGCGGGTCTACAACGAAGCCACCTCTCTGATCCGGCACGGTTATAGGGTGGTCATCCTCGCCTGGGATCGGGCCGCGACCCATCCCGAGCGGGAGGTGATGGACGGTATCGAGATCCTGCGCTTCAAGATCAAATCCCGCGAGAAGGTGGGACCGGTGATCCTGTTCAGCATGCTCAACTACATGTGGGCCTGCCTGCGCTACATCCTGCGCAACCCCGTCACGGTGGTGCACTGCCACAACCTCGACGTCACCCTGCTGGGGTACATCGCCGGCAAGCTGAAGGGGGCGAAGGTGGTCTTCGACTTCTGCGAGCCCGACTATTACACCTACTGGGACAAAAAGTGGTCCCCCCTCTTCCGGCTGATCAACGAGATGGAACGTGCCCTCGTGCTGCGCTGCGACTGCCTCCTGGTCCACAACCACTACCAGATCGACAAGTACAAATCGATCGGTGTCAAGAACATCGTCCACATCGGCAGCTATCCGTTCCTCGACATGATCGTCGACGAGGTTCCCGAGCGGGAGCGCGACGAAGTGGTGATCGGGCGGATCGGGACGATCTATGAGAACAACGGCGTCGAGGAGATCGTGGCGGCCTTCAAGGCGCTCATCGAGCGCCACGACAATATCCGGCTGCTGCTCGCCGGGCGGGTGCTCGAAGTCTACAAGCCCACCTTCGAGGAGCTCATCGACCCGATCCGGGATCGCATCGAGCTGATCGGGGCCTTCAACTCGGCCGACATGCCGGCGCTCTACGCCAAGATCGATGTCTCGCTCATGATGTACGTGCTCGACGAGTGGTTCAGGAACATCACACCCACCAAATTCTTCGACTCGTTGGCCTGCGGGGTGCCGGTGGTCATCTCCGACATGGGCCGGATCAGAGAGCTCATGGGGGATCGCCCCTGCGGCGTGGTGGTGAATTCGCTCGAGCCGGAGCCGCTGGCCGATGCGATCGAGGAGCTGATCGGCGACGCCGAGCGCCGCCACGAGATGGCAGCGAACGGTTTGGCGCTGATCAAGGAGAGCTGCAACTGGGGGATCATGGAAAAGCGCCTGCTCTCAGCGTATCAAGAGCTGGATTAACGAACCCGCCGACTCTGTTCGGTTTTCTGGTCCAATTCCGCTGCAATAAGGGACATCGCTCATCCAAAGCTGGTGTTCCGAGCTTTTTTTGGCGCATTGCGGTTTTTTTACGCTTTGTTTTCATCCATGCCCTTTTCTTCTACGTGTCACCGTTTTTGATGGAGGATTTCATCGTGAACAAGAAAGCGATCACACCTCTGATTTTGCTCTGCCTCATGTCCACCTCGATTGCCCTCCAGGGTGCGACCATCTTCGTACCCGACGACTACCCCGCCATCCAGGACGCCATCGACGCGGCGGTCAGCGGTGATGAGATCATCGTCAAGCCCGGCACTTACCCGGAGAACATCGACTACGACGGCAAAGCGATCACGGTCAAGAGCGAGCAAGGCCCGGAGGTCACTATCATCGACCCCACTTATTCGAGCGCGGTGGTCCGCTTTTGGGACGACGAAGGGCCAGGTTCCATCCTGGATGGCTTCACCCTGAAGAACGGCAAAGGGATCTATGATTTCTTTACGCAACAACGCCTGGGAGGCGGGATCTACTGCGACGATTCCTCCCCCACGATCCGCAACAACATCATCACCGAAAACAGCGTCTCGAGCATGGCCGCCGCAGGAGGCGGGATCTACTGCAACAACAGCTCTCCCCTGATCGAGAACAACAAGATCGTCGGCAATCAATCCGGCAAGTATGGCGGCGGCATCTTCTGCGAAAACAATTCAGCGCCCATCATAGAAAACAATCTCATTTCAGAAAACACCACCATCTGGTCAGGCGGAGGGATCTCCCTCGACTACTCGCCGGCAACCGTGACCGGCAACGTGATCACCAAAAACGACGGTGGCGAGGTCGGTGGAGGGATAGACTGTATGGGATCATCGGTTACGGTGAACGACAACATCATCACCAACAACATCTGCAATGACTGGGGAGGTGGAGTCTTTTCCCTCTGGTGCACGATCAGAATGACCAACAACGTGATCGCCAGGAACTCCGCCGGCCAAGACGGAGGCGGCGTCCACTGTGGCGGGGACTGCGGTTCTCCCAGGTTGACCAACAACACGATCGTCGAGAACACGGCCGGCAGCAGCGGCGGTGGGCTTTGCTGCGATGACGATATATCCTTGCAGGTGGCCAACACGATCATGTGGCAAAACACGGCCGCGCTGGGCCCCCAGATCGCCCTGACCGGGGCGTATAGCTTCCCCACCGTCAATATCAGCTACAGCGACGCTCAGGGAGGGCAGACGCAGGCCTACGTCGCGCCGGGCAGCACCCTCAACTGGGGTGCAGGCATGTTAGACTCCGATCCGATGATCGTCGGCGTCACCATCAATGACTGGCACATCATCCACTACTCCCCCTGCAAGGATGCGGGCAACAACAACGCACCGCTCACGCCATCGGAAGACTTCGAAGGCGATCCCCGAACCGATTCGACCGTCGACATAGGGGCTGACGAGTTCCACCCGCACCTCTATTTCACGGGATCACTGGAGCCAGGAGGCCGTTTCGATGTCAGAATCTGCGGCGAACCGAACACATCCCCGGTGACCCTTGCACGGGGACCGAGTCTTCAAGACCCGCCACAGAGCACCCTGTACGGCGACCTCTACCTGCAACCACCCTTCACCACCTGGAACTTCGGCATGCTGCCCACGACGGGTATCCTGGTCCGTCCCGCGACGGTACCCTCCCACTGGCAGTCCGGTGACGAGGCCTATTTCCAGGTGCTGCTCGGTCCCCAGGGGAATCCCAGCTCGATCCTGACCAATCTCGCGATTTTGTACGTAGAGTAGATCGAGAATCGCGACACGTTCCAAAACACGACTTCCCCGAGCGCTCACGCTCGGGGACATGCTCACACTCGTTTTACGATCCACACCTTTTCATCGAAGAGTCAATGATTCAAAAGGAGGATCCCATGGTGCGCACAAAAATCAGCTTGCTACTCGCTGTAGTCTGCGTCATGTCGCTCTCGATCACCGTTCAGGCTGCGACCATCTACGTTCCCGACGATTATCTCGCCATCCAGGACGCCATCGATGCCGCAGCCAGCAGCGATGCGATTGTCGTCAGGCCGGGGACCTATTTTGAATCCATCGATTTCAATGGCAAGGATATCGCGCTGAAGAGCGAGCAAGGTCCCGAGGTGACGACCATCGACGGTGGCTCCCTGGGAAGCGTTGTCACCTTTCAGAGCGCAGAGACGCTGGATGCGATTCTGGAGGGATTCACCGTCACCAACGGCATAGGCAGTGCCACGGGAGGGTGGGGACTCAGCGGCGGCGGGATCTTCTGCGAAAACGCATCCCCCACGATCACGGGCAACCTCATCACGGGAAACGACGCCGACTACGGCGGCGGCGGCGCATGGCGTTACTCCAGTGCCCTGATCACACGCAACCGGTTCAGCAATAACACTGCATCACAAGTCGGAGGTGGTTTGAGATTGTATCATTCGGCTGGTATCGTGGAAGAGAATCTCATCTTCGATAACAAAACAGAAGGCGGCGGCGGAATCGAAGCTGCCTGGTGCACTACGGACATCATAAATAACACGATCACAGACAACGATACCTCCGACGCCGGAGGCGGGATCAGTTGCTTCCACTGCGCCTGCACGATGACCGGCAACAGTATTTCTGGAAACTCCGCCGGCAGCTTCTCCTGGGTTGGCTCTGGTGGCGGATTGGAACTCTCAGGTGGAACCTATACTCTATCCAACAACGTCATCATAGCAAACGAAGCCACCGATGGTTTCTACGGCGGACCTTACGGTGGAGGGATCTACTGCAACGGGGCGGGAGTAACGATCATCCACTGCATTATCGCTTTCAATGCCGTGGTCAAGAGCTACGCGAGCAAGGGTGGAGGAGTTTACTGCAACGCCAACAGCGCCGTGCAGATCGTCAACTCGATCCTCTGGCAAAACTCGGCGCAGGAGGGGCCCGAGATCTGGGTGGGCAACACCACCTATCCGTCCTCGGCCTCGATCTCTTACTCCGACCTGCGGGGCGGCTCTCAATCGGTGCATGTCGAAGCCGGAAGCCCGTTCGATCCCGGCCCGGGGCTGATCGATGAGGATCCGCTCTTCGTGGATGCCGCCGCCGGCGACTACCACATTTTCTTCGACTCGCCCTGCCGCGATACAGGAGACAGCTCCTTTCCTGGCCTTCCGGATCACGATTTCGAAGGAGATCCGCGCGTGGCGGGCAGCCAGACCGACATGGGAGTGGACGAATTCCACCGGCATCTCTACTACGTTGGAACGGCGATTCCGGGACGCAAAATCGAGGTCAAGGTCGTCGGTGAGCCCCTCACCGCCCCGATCACGCTGGTCACCAGCGACATCTACTCCACCGAACCGCTCTACTCGACGCTCTACGGAAATCTGTACCTCGAGCCACCCCTGACGACGCAGGTCGACACCCCGGGGATTCCCGCCGATGGCGTGCGCGTGTTCAAGCCCTCTGTGCCGCAGACGTCGACCGCCGGCGAGACTTTTCCCTACCAGGTGCTGGTGGGACCGGAGGTGGCCGGCTCGAAGCTGACCAACCTTATGGTCATCACTGTTGAGTGATCCTGACCGAGAGAGCCGCACCACTACCGACCGTACCGCAAAACGCAGGGGCACGGCGGCGGCACGCCGTGCCGGTGAATTCGCCCAGCAAGCCCTTTGTCAGCGTTGGTACCGGATTTTGAGAGCCATGAAATCGAGCTCGCACACATCGCTGTTGCCGGGGGAATAGAGGCCTGCCGCCCACCGCTGCCCGTCGGAATACTGCGCCGCAGGCGGCGAGGCCGTGAACTGCAGAGCGGTGAACTGCCACGGGATGGCCGCCTGGTTGTTGCCGAGAAGGCGCCAGGCGCTCTGGCTGAACCTGTACAGCCCGAAGTGCCATTTCTGCTCGGTATAGCCCGGCCCGATGTAGTTGACCAGCAGTTCCACCTCGAGGACGTCGGTGGGATCGAGATCGTTCGGAAGGGCGTAGAGCATGATGCCGTAGTACTTTTTGGAAAAAACCATCGTGTCGCCGTAGGTCGTGCCCTCAGAGTTGCGGCTCATGAGCGTGCTGAGATGGCCGGCGCTTGTCCCCTGCTTGTTGATCACGCGGTCCGGCCGCACATAGCGTACGGCCTCGGTAGGCGGCGGACCGGCCGGCGGCTCATACCCGGGGTTGATCGTCATCAGATTCAGGTCGAGAACCGTCACGTAAGGCACCCAGCCCAGGCTGCTCGATGAGGCGTAGACGTGATCGATGCGGCTCTGACCGGTGCAATAGTCCACTGTCATCACCAGCTTGCCCTCGCACAGGATCTGATCCAGAAAGCCCGAAACCCAGAGCCTCTCGGAGGGCGGGTTCAGTTGATCCCCCTCGAAGAAGACCGATTCACGCCCCACACCGTCGATGGCCGCGAGATAACCGGCAGCATACGCTTCCTGGTGATCGGCGAGCTCCTCGCCGTTTTGCGCAATCACGTAGAATTCGGGCAGTCCATGGGATTGACGGGCGTGGTCGGCCAGCACGTTGATCCAGTCGACCATGTCGCTCCGGGCGCCGGGATTGCCATGGGTTTCCCAGTACTCGTAGCCGTCCACGATGTCCAGGTAGATACCGTCGAAACCCTGGCCGATGATCCGGTCCAGGTAGCCGAGGATGATCGCCTGCCAGGCCGGATCCCAGTACTGCACCCGGTAGTTGCCGGGCCAGTTGGGGTTCTCCGGGCCGAGCCACGACGGATTGCCCGGTGTCCACCCCGCCTGCCAGTAGAAGCGGTAGTCTTCGGCCTCGCCGATACTCAGGTAGGCCAGCACCACCTTGTCCTGTCCCTTGACGGTGGCGATCTCCTGGGGTGTGAACTCGCCTTGCGGACCTCCGTCCGCGGAGTAGTCCATGACCACCAGATCGAAGTCCGAAACGCCCAACTGCTGAATGTCGATATCCTGCAGCACATAGGTGAAGCTGCGCACCCATCTCAAGTCGCGGCCCGGCGACTGCCCCGCAGCCCCGAACAACAGGACCGCGAGCAGACAACATGCGATGGCATAACGCTTCATCATCAACCTCCTCCTTTTTCACACAGAACCAAACTCTCTCGCCCCATCACTTAGCGTGGGACACTGCCTTGCCGCACATATGAGCAGCAGCACCGCCCTTCGCGGCTGTTGCGGCGGCAGTGTCCCATCTCGTGTTAGCAGTGGCAGCGTCCCGAAACAGCTCTTCAGCGACCAAAGGTGTGCTCAGAATATCCTCGATAACAACAGCGGAACACAGCTACAGCAGTGTCCCGGGCCGATAGTTCAAGAATCTGGAGTCACTACAGAGCCTTGTCCGAATTCGGTATTTCGTCTATCCCGAAACAGTTCACTCGATGTAGCCCAGGTCACGCAGGCGGTCGCGGATCGTCTCGGCGTCGTCATCCTGGTAGTCGCTGCGTCCCCCATCCCCGGCCAGTTCCTCGCTCTTCACCAAGGTCTTGCCCTCGAGGTATTCGGCGTTGAAGGCCTGCATCATCACCCTGCCGTCCACGTCGGCGGGAACGGGAGCCCCCATGCCGAAGAGCACCGTCGGCGCGATATCCATGATCGAAAGCCCCTCGAGCGCCTCGCCACTTCGCACGCCCGGTCCCTGCATCACGAAGATGCCGTCAGGACGGTGCTCGCCGGTGATGACGGTGAACTCGCCGGTGGGAAACTCGGGCATCACCGCCGCTCCGCCATCCCCGGGCACCAGGCCCAATACCGGCTCGTCGTCCTTCCACTCCACGAGCAGGTCCGGCGCCGCCTCGACGCAGGCGCCCTCGTAAATCGCATCACGATGGTGCACCGCCTCCACCACCCGCCGCCCGGTGGTCACGTCGCGCGCCGCAAGCAACGCCTCGGTGACTTCGCTCACAACGGCGTCGTAGGCAGCGCCAGGCTCCACGATTCCGTCGGGATCGCGGCCTTTCAGGTTGATCCACACCACCGGCATGACGCCGTCCGAATAGGCCCGCGTCTTCTTCCAGTCGATACGCGAGAAGAAGAGACGCGACTGCACCCGGTCTCTGAGCTTGGGAAAGAGCCGCACCAGCTTCTCCTTGGCGCCCCGCCCGAGCAACCCTTCCACGCCGCGGTAGGCCCGCTTCAGGAGCCCGCCGCCCCCGCCCCCGCTCGACCGAAATTCGAGCAGTCCATGCCTCTCCAACAACCCGTTGAGACAGGACGTACCGTACTGCCGAAAGCTGAAGCCGTGATCGGACATGACCATCACCACCGTGTCAGCGGGCAGCGCGCCGAGGATCTCGCCGAGCGCCTCATCGAGGCGCTGATAGACCTTGTCGATGGTTTGCCGGAAGGGCGAGTCGGCAGCCACCTCGCGGCCGACCTTCTCCGGCTCCAGATACTGCCAGAAGCAATGATGGGCCGTGTCGGTCTCGCGGAAAACCGCCACGAAAAGGTCCCAGGGCTGCTCCTGCATGAGGTGTAGAAAGGCCTTCTTGCGCTGGTCGATCGAGCGCAGCAGGGCCGCCTCGGCGCCGGCCTCGTTGCCGGCTACCATCATCCCGGTCACCCCGGGCTCGAGAATGTACTCCCCGACGGCCGACTCGATATTCCTGATCAATCCCGGCGGGTAGGTGAATCCCTTGCTTTCCTTTCCCGGTGCGTCGAGCCCGGCGATGAGGAATCCGTTGACTTCGCCGGCAGGATAGGTCATGGGAACGTTGGCGATACCCACACGCCGCGGCTCGCCGCCGGCGAGCCGCGCCTCGTCGCCCAGAATCTCCCAGAACGCCAGACCCCGGCGCCACGATCCGTTGACGAAACGAACCTGGTACTCGCCCGGCACCCGCTCGTAGAACTCGTAAACTCCGTGCTTTCCCGGATTCGTACCTGTCATGAACGAGGTCCAGGCCGCGGCGGAGCGCATGTTGGGCACCGAGCGCAGCGGCCCGTGAACACCTCCGTCCACCAGTCCCGCCAGATTCGGCAGCTTGCCGGCCTCCATCAGGGGACGAACAAGGGTCCAGGTGGCACCGTCGAATCCCAGGATGAGCAGCTTTTTCACTGTTCCAGATCTCCTATCGGTCCCCCGCGCAACCACTGTATCAGCTTGCCCCGCTGGATTTGCCCGGTGAGCAGCTTGTAGGACAGCTTGGGCCGGCCCTGCGCGTCGAGCAGACCGAAATTGGCCTCCTTGGCAGGACGGTCGAACCTGTCATCGAAACGGTACCAGAAGATCTTTTCGAGCTTCGGAATCCGCTCCAAGCAGGAGGAGAGCCTGTAGATCGATTCCACCTGTTTGCGGAGCTTGTCGGTGGCACATTCCTTGAGCGTCTTGTCGAGCGACTCCTCCGACAGCCCCAGATCGTCGAGCTCCCGTTTCCGCGCACCGTCGTCCTGGACACGGCGCGTTTCCTCGGGGTTGAAGTCGTACACCCAACCCACAGCTCGGCGTAGCACCACCGACTTTTTGAACTGCTCTTGCGTGACGCCGCGGCTCTTCAGACGACTTATCAGTTGGCTTATGTCGATCTCGCGCGAAGCCCAGCCTACCTCGGTGACCCAGATCGGGTGCGACGCCTTGGCCTTCTCCAGAGCCTTTTCGATAGCGGTGATCTGCTTCATAAAAACGTCGACGCTCTCGGGGTAGAGGTGGATTCCGACGATGTCGCAATAGCGCAGGCCGCCCAGCTTGATCACTTCGCGCAGGAAGGCTTGATCCACGAAGATCCTGGTCACGCCCCCCATGACGAACACCGCCTGCGGATCGGCGCGCTTACCCGCCTCGTATCCGGCCTTCAACAGAGCCACGAAATCGGCCGGCTCGGCACGCTTACCACCCCAGAAACGCGCCATATTCGGCTCGTTCCACAACTCGTAGTAGGTAATCTTGCCCTTGTATCGCGACACCACGGCATCCACAAAGCGGCCGAAATCCGCAGGAGAGCGCGGGGGAAAGGCGCCGATCTTGATGTCCACGCCGCTGGCCCACTCGGGCGCTGCCATGAGCAACGCCAGGATCTCGAAGCCGCCGCCGCGCAGCTCGTCGACGACCGCGTCCGTGACCGACCAGCGGAAGGTGCCGCGCTGCGGCTCCATCTTATCCCAGCGGAAGGTTTCGCGCAGCATGCGGCTCCCCAGGGGCTGGAGCTGTTTGAGCATCTGTGCGCGCCGTGCGGCGCGTTCCCGCAGCAGATCGGTGCACAGGCCGATGTCGGGTGAGACCTTGATGCGCTCCTCCGCGGAACTCGCGCTTCCCATCCCCACGCCTGCCCCAGCCGGCATGGGATCGGAGAAAACCGGATCGGGTAGGGTGGATTCGGACGACGGGGCGTTCGTGGAAAAATTCCCGCTCTCGAAGGCCCCGCTGTCCCACTCTCCGGTGTCTCCGTCAGAAGAGGCTGACGTTTCGGTGGAGTTGGTCACAGGATAGTCCGCCGGGCTGTTCGGCGGCGGAAGACACCCGCACAGCGCAGGCAGGCTCAGCAACACAACGAGGGTTGCTACTATTATTTTGGCCATCTCGATCACTCCTCATCATACGCTTTCTGGGATCTCGCCCATGCTCCGGCTCTAAGCTCGATCCGGTCGATCCAATGTACACGCGTCGAGCTCGCCGCCTGCCACGAGATATCTCGTCTCATCGACCTGCAAACCGGCCGGCTCGACGACAAAATCGGTGCGCACCGGCGCACCGCCATCGATCAGTCCGCCCACATCTCGTCGATGACCTTTCCGGAGGCGTCCTTCAGCTCGGCTCCGAGAGCGGACTCGACGCGCCGGAACTGAGCTTCCTCGCCATCCACGGCGCGGCGTAGAGCCATCTCGGGATTGACTCCAGAGGCAACGGCGGCATTACAGAGAGCGAGCAAAACGCGGCCCACGACATCCTCCCGCGCTGCCGTCGACGTCTGCTCCTGGCTCGTCGAACCTTCCAGCACGGTCCATTCGCTCAAGGCAGCCGCGGCGGTGGAGTGGGGGCTCCGGAACGGCGGCAGGTCGGCTCCCGTGCGCTTGAGCTTCTCACCCACGCGGAAGGCGCGCAGCAGGCCGGGCATCGCCCGCGGCACCCCGGCCACTGCCGAGGCATCCTCGTCGTTCGCCTCGCGCTCCTGCTTTTTAATCTCCTCCCAGCGGCTCAAGACCACGTCCACACTCCCGGCCCGGGCATCGCCGAAGACGTGGGGATGGCGGTTGATCAGCTTGGCGGCGATCTTCTCGAAGACGTCTTTCAGGGTAAACCGCGAGGTCTCCTCGGCGATCATGCCGGACATGAAGACGTTCATGAAGAGATCGCCCATCTCCTCGGCGATCTTGGATGCACGCCCTGCGGCCACCGCGTCGGCCAGCTCGAAGGCTTCTTCCAGAACCAGCGGCGCCATCGATTCGAGGGTCTGCTTGCGGTCCCAGGGACATCCGTCAGGCGCGCGCAAGCGCGCCAGGATCGCGAGCAATCCCTCGCAGGCCCTAAGAGTAGCTTCGAATTCCGCCGCCGCACCGTCGCTCATGAATCCGCTCCGATCAGCTCATCGAGCTCCCGCTGAACACCGGGATCGAGGGGCGCAGCCGCCTCCCCCTCCTGGCCGAGCAGCCGCTCGACCTCGCTGTGCGCCCGTTCGAAAGCGGTCCGGCCCCCTTGGGCCGCCCACATCTCCCCCACCTGGCGGTCGATGACCGCCCCTGGGAAGGAGAGCTCCTTGCGGAACCACTGGCGCGTGTGATTCAGGTTGAGAAACTGCTCGGCGGCGAGCCCTTCGCGGATCACGTCGAGGGCCATGACATCGTCACGGCGGCAGATCCCGGCTACGGCGCGCAGCGCCATCTCACAGGCCTCGTTGTCCAGCACGAGCTTCTCCAGGCTCTGGCAGCTCTCGAAATCGAGCATCCCCGGGCCCGACACCATGTTGACCCCTGCCAGCGCCGCCATGATGGCGCCGTATCCGCTCTCCAAACCCGCCTGATAGTCGGGGGTCTTGGCGTCGGACAGCGCCATGTAGGCGTGGGTCGGTAACCCCAGGTGGCGTCCCACCTGAGCATAGGCGGAGTCGATCATCATCGTCTCGACGGCCCCCATCGGTGTGGTGCCCTGGCGCATGTCAAAGGCCGATGGCGAGCCGCCGTAGATGATCGGCGATCCGGCGCCGGCGAGCTGGTGGATGACCACACCGGAGAGGTTTTCGGCCGTGTGCTGTACTACGGCTCCCAGCAGCGTCACCGGCGAGGTGGCCCCGGTGAGCGGCATGGACACCAGCTCAGCGGGAATCCCTTCCTCGGCGCAGCGCACCAGGACCGCGCAGGTCAGCTCGCTCCACTTGAGAGGCGGCGAGGGGCAGCAGTCGAAGATCGCCAGCGGCTTGGCGCGCAACCGGTCACTCGATCCGCGCACCGCAAGGAGCATGTTGCGCATGATCTCGAACGACTCATGAGCAAAGGTACCGGTGATGACGCCCTTGCGGCCGTGCGAAAGCGCCACGTAGAGCCTGCGGCGATCGGCCTCATCGAGGGGCACATCCTTGGGGACGACGCAGGTGGATTGCAGCGCCATCGCCGGCAGCCGGTCGGTGAGCCGCGCAAAGCGCACGCAGTCCTCGATAAGCGCCGGGCGCGCGCGGCCCTGTTCGTAGTCGAAGACCTGGATCGCCGCCGAGCCGGGATCGAAATTCACGTCGTCCCCACCGATATGGATCGGATTCTGCCCGTCGCGATCGTAGAGCCGCACCCCGGAGGGGGCGCTCTCGACGGCCCGGTCTACCAGCTCGGGGCCGATCCAGGCCTGCCGCTGCTCCCGATCCACGCGGATGCCGGCAGCCTCCAGCAGATCCAACGCCCGCTCGTGCTCCACGAAGACACCTAACTCGGCGAGGATCCGCTTGGCTTCTTCCACGACGCTTCGAACCGTCTCCCCGTCCAGGAAACGCACGAAAGGTCTGATACCTTGGCTCATCGGTCCCATCCTCCTTCCAATCCCAGAAAGTCGCAAGAATCGTTGTTTTCGGACGAGCGGTAGGGACAGTCGTCCATGCCGCAGTGCGCACATCGATGCCCGGATTCCGCCCCGGGCTTCCCCCCTTCGAGAGGCACGACATAGGATATCGACTTGCGCGGGGTCATCATGCAGGTCTCGGTGAGGGTCACTCCGATCTCGGCGGCATCGAGATAATCGAAGACCACCCGTTGCTCGCGCACGTCCCACCCCCTATAGCCCGGGCTGCGGCGGCTGTCGGGGTCGAAGTCGGTAGGTGCCAGCATGCCGCAGATCATTTGGTTGCTCGCATCGGCCACGCCCTCCGCCGCCGAGGAGCCGATGGCGTCCAGGACCACCGCGCGGGCCACGTCCCCTTCCTCGGCGAGGTGGCTCACACGCTCCTCGAGAGCCGGGCCGATGGTGCAGACCACGACCACGAGGGGCATCTGCGCGTCGATGTGGTTCGATCCCGGAAGGCCACCGTGGCTGAAGCGCATCACCGCCTGGGGATCGATGAGCTCCTGGGCTAACTGGTACTCCTCCTCGAACATCTCGAGGACCGATTCGCGTGGTTTGCGCTTGGCCTTGGCCATACCGAGCAAGCGGTACGCGAACCCCCGCGGAATGCTGATCGTGAAGGACTCTCGTCGTTGGTGTTCGTTCATCGTTTGCCTGTGTCCTCGTAGCCTCGATCCTCGCCGCCGGTCTCACGCTCCTGTTCGCCAACGCCCGACCCTTCCGGACCGGTGTCGTCGTGGGCCGCCGTCAATGCGGACCCCAGAGCGGTCCTCAACGCAGCGATGAAGCGGGCGTCGGTGCCACAGCACCCGCCCACCGCCCGGGCTCCCGCGCGTACCGCCTCGGCCATGTGGGCGGCGAACTCGACCGGATCCTGGCGGTAGATCGGTCGCCCGTCGAGCAGTTCGGGCAGGCCGGCGTTCGGCTTGAGAATCACCGGAAGCGAGGCGGTCTCGACGAGCTGCGCGCACAGCTCCAGCATGGCGTCGCTCCCGATGGAACAGTTGGCCCCCACGGCGGCGGCGCCTTCCTCGGCGAGACGCGCCACGCACTGCTCGGGTCGGTTGCCCATCATGGTGAAAAAACCGCGCTTCTTTTTGTCGAAAGTGAGACAGACCGTCACCGGCAGGTTTGTGGCGCTCAACGCGCCGCGCAGCGCCAGCACGGCCTCCTCCAGATCCATCATGGTCTCCACGCTGATCGAGTCCACCCCGCCCTCGGCAAGCGCCGCGGCCTGGCGCGCAAAGCCGTCCTGGACCGCCTCGGGCTCGGCGTCGCCGAGGGGCGGGAGCAGGATTCCCGAGGGCCCCAGGTTGCCCGCCACGAGCTTCCCTTCGCCGGCCACCTCGCGGGCCAGACGCGCGCCGGCCCGGTTGATCTGCTCCATCTCGACGTCGAGACCATGCTTGGCCAGAACGGCGGGGTGGCCGCCAAACGTGTTGGTCTGGATCAGATCGCAGCCGGCCTGAAGGAAGGTGGCGTGCACGGCGCGGATCTCATCGGGTCTCTCCAGGTTCCACCGCTCGGGGCACTGCCCGCTCGCCAGTCCGCGGCTGATGAGGGAGCTCCCCATGCCGCCGTCGAGGAGCACGATGCGTCGCTGCAACAGCTCGGTGAGCGGAACTCTCATGACGGTGGCTCCAGGCCGGTCAACCGCTTGGCTTCGACGACGGCCTCGACGGCGTTGGCGGCGTGCCCATCGGCACCGATCTGCTCGGCGAACGCGCGGGTTACCGGAGCGCCGCCCACTATCACGCGGATGCGATCCGCAAGGCCCCGTTCGCTGACGAGCCCCACCACCTCGCCCTGGCCCGGCATGGTGGTGGTGAGCAGCGCTGAGAGGCAGATCAGGGGAGCCTCGACCTCCTCAGCCTTGTCCACGAAGTGCGCCAGCGGTACGTCGCGACCCAGGTCGTAGACCTCGAATCCGGTGGCTTCCAGGAAGGTGGCCACCAGAGTCTTTCCGATGTCGTGAATGTCCCCCGCCACGGTACCGATCACCACCCGCGGTCCCTCGACCGCTCGATCGGCAGCTTTCAAAAGCTCGGGCCTGAGGACGTCCATGGCAGCTTTCATGGCGTCGGCGCCCTGCATGAGCTCGGGCAGAAAATACTCGCCCTCCGCCCACAGACGCCCTACTTCCTCGATACCCGCCACGTAACCCGAGTCGATGCAGGCGTTGAGATCGACACCTGAGGAGAGGGCCTCTCGGGCGAGATCGATCGCGCATTGGACGTCGCCGTCGAGCACCGCCTGCCGCTGCCGATTCAACAGATCTTGTGTGTTCATGAAACCTCCAAGCCAACGACACGGCACGGAATCCCGTCCCCCGTTCCGCCATGGCCACCAACCGCTGATGCGACGGCACCGGGATACTCGTGAACGATTTGGGTCGTGCCTCCTTCATCATCTCAACCGGCCGTCCATATCTCGCATCCATTTCGCACGGGTCACACCAGCATCTCGAAAACAGGACGCCCCTCGTACGATCAAAGATCGCAAGGTTTGGCTCCAATTGCAATGAATTAGATCGCGCCTGTAAACGGAAGATCGAGGTGGGAGCCCTTTTTATGAAGAAACAAAAAAACTCAAGACTCGCCTGATTCCATTCCGAAAAGCGATATGTTGTCAGGGATTTCGCAACTCCCCGATATGGGGAACGGACGCACAGCGGTAGTCCCCTGATCACGAGGCGTTTCGAAGGATCACGACAAAAAGGTTCGACACGTCGAACCGCTCGGGAACGAGCGACGTGGAGGACCGGACCGGATCATCCCGGTCGACAACGATGGGCGATGCGGCGGACTCGTGGAGGAGCTCCCTTGCGGAGAGACCGGGCGTCACAGCCGGGGTCCAGGTCTCCCTCCGCTCGACGGGGGGCCGACTGCGATCCGTATGCATCCTGCGGCCCGGTCTCGAGAGAAGGGTCACGCGGTTCGCATCCCGTCGCGTTGCCCGGGTGTGGGAGGCGATAGATGGCACCTTTGATTCTGGTCGTCGAGGACAACGCCGACAACATGAAGCTCATGAAGTGGCTTCTCGAGGACGAAGGCTACGAGTTCGTCTGCGCGGTGACCGGCGAGGAGGCGCTCGCACGTCTCCAGACGAGCTCTTTCGACGCGGTCTTGATGGACATTTCCCTGCCGGGAATGGACGGTATGGCGGTCACGCGACGACTGAGACAGGATCCCCGTTTCCGGGATCTGCCGGTCGTCGCCGTGACCGCCCACGCCGTCAAAGGGGAAGAAGAGAAGATCCTGGCATCCGGTGTCTCGGGCATCGTGACCAAACCGATCGAGGAGGATAGGTTTGTCCAGACCCTCCGATCGGTGCTGAAAAAAGGGTGCGCTCATGGCTAAAGTTCTTGTCGTCGACGATCTGCCGGACAATGTCAAGCTCCTCTGTGGCGACCTTTCCGACGAGGGGTACGAGACCGTCTCGGCCTTCAGCGGTCCTGAAGCTCTCGAGCTGGCCGACCAGGAAAAACCCGATGTGATCCTGCTCGACATCATGATGCCCGAGATGGACGGCATCGAGGTCTGCCGCCGGCTGAAGAGCGATGCCAACCTGAAGGACATCCCGATCATCGTGGTCTCGGCCCGAGGCGAAGATGATGACGTCATCAGCGGGCTCGACGCGGGGGCCGTGGACTACGTGGCCAAGCCCTACCAGTGGCCGATCGCGGCGGCCCGCATCCGCTCAGCGGTGAGGATCAAACGTAGCTACGATCTGATCAACCAGATCAACGAGCGGCTCAAGGAGGCCACACTGGAAGCCGAGTACGCCTCGCGAGCCAAGGGCGATTTCCTGGCGAACATGAGCCACGAGATCCGAACCCCCATGAACGGTGTGATCGGCATGACCGATCTGCTCCTGGAAACCGGGTTGTCCCAGGAGCAACGCGAGTATGCCGAAACGATTCGAAAATCGGGTGAAACCCTGCTGGAGATCATCAACGATATCCTCGATTTTTCGAAGATCGAGGCCGGCAAGCTGGAGTTCGAGTTCATCGAATTCGACCTCCACGCCGTCATCGAAGACGTCGTCGATCTCCTGGCGCCTGGCGCCCACAAGAAAGGCCTGGAGCTCTGCAGCCTGATTCATGGCGATGTCGCCGCAACCTTGACCGGCGACCCGAGCCGCCTGCGCCAGATCCTCACCAATCTCGTGGGCAACGCCATCAAGTTCACCTCCGAGGGCGTGGTGTTCGTCGAGATCAAAAAGCAAGAATTCCAGCCGGACCTCCGTAAAAAGGGCCTGCCGCTGGCCCTGAAACAGATCATCTACGAGTCTGGAGTCGAGCCGTGCGTTCTGCATGTCTCTGTCCGCGACACCGGCATCGGCATCGCCCCGGAGGCACAGAAACGGCTCTTTCAATCCTTCTCGCAGTCCAACTCTTCGACGACGCGCAAGTACGGCGGCACCGGCCTGGGGCTGGCCATCTGCAAGCGCCTCATCGAGCTCATGGGCGGTACGATCGGCGTCGAGAGCGAAATGGGCCGGGGCGCCAACTTCTGGTTCACTCTGCCGCTCCCGGCGGCCCTGGATTCGCCGCAGAAATCAGCGGAGCAGATGCGTCCTCATCGCGGAAAACGCGTGCTCTGTGTCGACGACACCCCGATCAACCTCACCATTCTCGATCACTACTTCCGGTCGTTCGGGCTCGACTGCGACCGTGCCTCATCAGGCCGTGAGGCTCTGAATCTCCTGCTCAAGGCCGAGGGCGAAAACCACCATTACTCCCTCGTGGTGGCGGATGCCGAGATGCCCTACATGAACGGCTTGGAGCTGATCGAGACGATCAAGAGCTACCCTTTGCGAAAGGCTCTGCCGATCGTGCTGCTCAGCTCGCTCACCGGATTGGGCAAGGCCGTCGAGATTCAGCCGCAGGGAGTCACCCATTTCCTGACCAAGCCGATACGAAAGTGCAAGCTCGAAGAGTGCATCCTCAAAGTCCTGGGACGCAGCTCCGAGGAAAGGACCGCATCTCATCACAGAAAGGCGTCTCAGATCAGCGCACCCGGGAGCTCGAGGACCTTGGAACAAAAGAAGCGCATCCTGATGGCCGAGGACAATCTGGTCAATCAGAAGCTCGGCGTGGCGCTTCTGAACCGGCTGGGATACGCCGTGGACCTCGTCGGCACCGGAGCTGCGGCGGTGGCCGCGCTCGAACAGGCTTGCTACGACCTCGTGCTCATGGACTGCCACATGCCGGAGATGGACGGGCTGGAGGCGACCCGCAGGATCCGGTCGCGAGAGAAGGCTTCGGGTGGCCACATGCCGATCATCGCGCTCACGGCCAGCGCATCCCCCGACGACAAGGAAGCCTGCCACAGAGCGGGGATGGATGGATTCTTGAGCAAACCGATCCGCGTAGACGAGCTCGGCGCGATCCTCGATGCGGCGCTGAAAAAGAGTGTTGGTTAGTCCCTTTCCAGAACCAACCAGTGAGTCACGCTGCCGGCCTGGCCTCTGATAGGATCTATCGAGACCTCCACGGTCTGGCGCTCTCCATCGCCTATCGTGAGCGATACAGGTCCGCTCCAGACCTGCTCCGTGCCGATGACGCTGGAAAGACGCCGGAAGAGATCGTTCGCGTCTCCAGCCGTGTCGATCTCGCCGATACGGCACCCTTCCAGATCCCGGGAGACCAACGACCCCAGGAGGGTTCTCAAACGGATTCCGACGAGGCCGATCCGGCCGGTCCTATCGACGGCGATCATAAATCGCTTTTGTGTGCCGGCGATTTGCTGATACACACTCACCTCCTCCTGCAGCCGCAGTCGATCGGTGATATCGACGAAGGTGATCACGACGCCTTCCACTGCGTTCTCAGAGGTACGGTAGGGGTTGATCTGCATCTTGAACCAGCACTGGTCGTGGGTTCGAACGTTGCGCTGGAGGGAAGCGTCGGCGGTCATGACCCGCAAAGCATCCCGTCCCAGGTCACATTCGAGATCGAGACGGTTCGCGATGTGGTAGAGTGGACGGCCCACGTCGGAAGAGATCAACTCGATAATTCTGGTGGCCGTCGGAGTGTATCGCTGCACGCAGAGGTTGCGATCGAGAATGATCGCTCCGATCTCCGTTCCCGTCAGGAGGTTCTCGATGTCGTTGTTCGCCTTGGCCAGCTTACCGACCCTGAGCTCCAGCTCGACGTTGACGGTGACCAGCTCCTCGTTCATCGACTGCAGCTCCTGGCGCGAGACCTCGAGCTCTTCGTTGGTGCTCTGAAGCTCCTCGTTGGACGACTGGAGCTCCTCGTTGGTGGCCTTGAGCTCTTCGTTCGAGGTCTCCAGCTCTTCGATGATCGTCTGCAGATAATCCTTGGTCGATCGCAGCTCCTGCTCCAGATCGACAACCCGTTGCGGAAGCCCTTCCGGTGGCGCCGTGATAGCGACCTCCGCCGGCTCCTCATCGGGCTCGGTGTCCCTGAAGATCACCATCAAGTGATCCGAGCCGTGAGGCGGGCGCGAGAAGGGTTTGACGACGAGATCGATGACATGCTCCTCGCCCTCTGATTTGACCACCACTCCCGGCACGGTGACACTGCGGTGTTCACCGCGCGCCTGGTGCGTGGCGGCCAACAGTGCAGGGCGCAAACCTTCGCGCGCCATCTTGAGGATGTTGAGCTCCGCCTCCCCCGGGGCGGGCTCGATATAACGTCCCGTACGCCCGTGGATGAAAAGGATCTCGTGCCTCTCGTTGATGATCACACAGGGCGGAGCGTAGCGCTCGAGGAGCCGTCCTTCCACGAGACTGCGGATGCTCGAAACCCGGTTCCCGTCGCCAGGCGGTACCACGGCGCGCTCGGGCCGCTTGGGCCAGAGCGACGGAAACGCCAGGTTGGCCCTGAGCCGCGGCGGAAGAGGATGCTCTTTGCGCCTGAAGACCTTTTGGCGCCGGTCGATCGCCGAGAAGTACTGCTTGTATGATCCGATGTTCTCCGACGTACCCAGGAGGAGGTGACCTCCCTCGCTCAGGGCGTAATGGAAAAGGGGTAATACCTTTTTTTGCAGCTCATGCCCCAGATAGATGAGCAGATTGCGGCAACTGATCAGATCGAGGCGCAGGAAGGGTGGATCGTGAATCACATTCTGCTCGGCGAATATGAGCATTTCGCGGATCTCGTCCTTGATCTGAAAAGTGTTCCTCTGCTTGGTGAAATAGCGCAGGAGATACTCGGGTGGAACATCGGCGGCGATCCCTTCGGCGTAGACACCCCGCCGTGCCTGATCGACCGCCTCAGAGTCGATGTCGGTGGCGAACATCTGCACCCGACATTCCCTCTGCATTCCTGCGAGGTGCTCCCGCACCAGGATGGCGATCGAATAGGCCTCCTCTCCGGAAGAACAGCCTGGTACCCAGATCCGGAGCGGCTCGTTAGCCTGCCTACCGCTCATCAGGGACGGGAGCACCTTCTCCCTGACGACGGCGAAGACGTCACGGTCGCGGAAAAACCGGGTTACGTCGATCAGCAGCGACTCGAAGAGCTGATCGATCTCGCGAGGATCGTCGTGGAGGAGCTTGAGATAATCGTTGAGGTCGGCGATCTGGTTGACCGACATTCGGCGCTCGACCCGACGGAGAATCGTGTTCTGCTTGTAGAGCGAAAAATCGTGCCCCTTGCTGGAGAGGAGCACGAGATGGATCTTCTGGATCGCGTGGGTGATCTCGGGAACGGTGAGCGCTTGCTCGTCGATCGACGCGCTTCTCGCGTGACGAAGGTACCGGGTCAAAATCCGAGGGATCTCCTCCTGAGCGACCACGAAATCAGCGAGTCCCGTGGTGAGGCCTGGCTGCGACGATTCCTGACCTCTCGCTGGATCCGCCTCGCGCATGATGACCAGGCCCCCCTCGCTCTTGACCGCCTTGACGCCGAGCGAGCCGTCCGTTCCTGACGCCGCCAGAATGATGCAGACCGCCCGGTCCCTGAAAGCCTGCGCCAGCGAACGCAAGCAGAGATCGAGAGGCATCCTTCGATCACGAGGCCACGTTGGGCGGCTGAGCCGCAGCCGGTCGCCCTCCACGGTGAGATCACGATCGGTCGGAGCTACGTAGACGCGGCGGGACTCGATCGCCGTACCGTCCTCAACGCGCTCCACCACGAGCGTGGTGGTTTTGCGGATCAGATCGATGAGGAAGCCCTCGGGGATCGGTCCCGGCTCCTGCGTCACCACGATGGGAGCGGCAAAGTCTTGCGGCAGACCTGCGAAAAAAGCTTCCAGAGAATCGGGGGCCTGCGCCGAGGCGGCGACCGTCACGACAGGCAGATCGCCTGCGAGAAGCTCGGCGCGGCTGGCCGATACCTGCCGGCGGGGCTGCGGATCACTCCCTCCCTGGTCACCGGCACCAGCACCCTCCTCACCCGCTCTAACCTCGTGCTCGTTCATCAGCTCTGCGTATCATATCGTGCCCTCGGCGAAGACAAAAAAACGAACTCCACCCCCACCGGGAGTGCCCGCACCAGGAGGCCAGGACTACCGGTCTTGCACACTCGACCCTATCGGCGCCGGCTCCAGATGGGAAACGAAAACCGGACGCTTCGGTCGCCATCGAAAAAAAAGGGCTTAGGCATCCTATCTATTTAATCACAACTCCTGGAGAGAACAAGTAGAGTCCCCTACGATCGGGGCAAAAAAAACCGGAGCACGACACGCGAGGTTTTGCGCACCTCTCCACTCCTTATCACAACTAGCGGACTTGAAATCGCCCTTCTCACCGAGGGCAACACAACATAGGAATTGAGCATGCAAAGAGCGTTCTCAAAACAGGACACAGATTACAAAACACTTATTTACAACATCTTATACTCATCGACCGCGGATCAAGCTCGCAGCAGAGACTCAATTTTCGGTGCCCGTACTCTCCACGGCCACGGCCACCATGAACATCTCACCCAGGTTTTCGCCGCTCTCCCAACAGACGACTAAAACGGCAAAACACGCAGAGGAGGGCCCGCTTGGGTGAAGGGAATCTCGGCAACCTCCGCGCCTCGGTCTCCGCGGTCCGGAAGGCCCCTGATCGCGACCAGGGATCATTATTTCGCCTCTTGACCGATCCCGGCGATCCTGCTGGTAGATCGAACTCAACTGCGCAAGGTCCTGGTGGTGAGCAGCTCGATCATGAGCCGCTTGTTCTGGATCATCCTGGCCACCCTCCCGTGGGTGTGGCCCTCACCGTGGCCGCCGGGATCGGCGTCGACCTCGTCAAGAAGGCGCTGGACGGTCCGCTCAGCGTGTATAGCATCCTCTTCTACGTGGGTGCCGGCGTCGGTTCCCGGGGGTCTTTTTCCTCGGCCGGATTCCCGAGCCGAAGATGAGCTCACCTCCGGCGCAGAAAATCCTGCCGCTCCTCGCAGAACCTTTCAGAGACGCCAACTACCGGCAGCTCCTCATCGTGAGCATCGCCATCTGGCCGTTCACGACGATGCCCGAGAAATACGTGCTCACGATCCCTCTCCTGATTGCGATCCACATCCTGGCCGGCATGTCCACTGCCGGCGTCAATCACTGTGCCTCGAACATCGCCCTCAAGGCCTCGCCGCGGGGCAAGGCCACGGCCTTCCTGGCGACGAGCTCCCTGGTCAACGGCATGTGTGCCACGCTGGCTCCGATCCTGGCCGGGCTGAGCGCCGACCGGTTCGCCAGGCGCGAGCTGAGCTTCGCCGCCAAATGGTCGAACCTCGCCGAGCAGGCCTCCCACCTCGAGCTGCCGGTAATCAGCCTGAGAGGCCTCGATTTTCTCTTCGGGCTCTATGCCCTCCACCGTTTGATCGCCGTTCGTGAAGAGGGCGAGATCGAAGAAAAATCCGTCCTGAAAAAACTCTTGCAGCAGACCCGCAAAGCGGTCAGACATGTCTCCAACGTGGCCGGTTTACGCAACTTGACGTACTTCCCCTACTATCGTTTGAAAAATGCGGCTCAGCAGCCAAAGAATGACGTGAGTACCGACGGCGGCGAGAAGGAAAAACAAAATATTTAACCGAAAGGCGACCTCCAAATCATGGCGCTCATCGACAATCCTCTGACTGTGGAAAACAACTTCCTGCGCATCATCGTCGTCCTCGTGAGCGCCGCAGGCGTTCATATGCTCGTCCTGATTCTCCGACGGTTAAGCCGCCGTCTCGCTTCGACCCCCTTCGACCAGCGGCACCGCAAATGGAAATCGGTGACCAGCCTGGTCACCAGCTCGGTTGTGTTCGTACTCTATTTCTTTGCGCTCGGATTGATCCTGCGCGAGTTTGGGATTTCGTTGACCGCATACCTGGCGAGTGCCTCGGTGATCGGCCTGGCCATCGGTTTCGGATCGCAGGGAATCGTCCAGGACGTGGTCACCGGGCTGACCCTGATCTTCTCCGACCTCTATGACGTGGGCGACATGGTGGAGATCGGCGGCCAGACCGGTATCGTACGCTCCATCGGAATGCGCTTCACCGTTATCGAAAACCACCTGAAAGCCAGAATCTCGATCCCCAACCGGAGCATCTCGAGTGTAATCAACTATCCCGAAGGCCATGTTCGCTGCCTCGTCGATGTGACCTTGCCGGCGGAAGCGAGCGATGTGCGCCAGAAGCTCAAAGCGGCCGCCGCGGCTCAGATGAGCTCCGTGACCGATCAGTTCCCCGGCGTCATGATGAAAGGCGCCACCCTGCTCGGGATCGCAAAGACTGCATCCGGCAAGGAGTATCTGCGTCTCCAGTTCAGGATCTGGCCTGGACGGGGTGGGTTGCTAGAGGGCACTTTCAAACAAGAGCTGATCCAGAGCCTGCGGACGATCGAGCCGGCCTTCGCCGACTGGATGATCGCCGTCCACTATGAAATCGAACGCAAATGAACTCAAGAATCGAGTCGAGGAACAAAAATGGCTTTCCAAGGTTTTTTTAGTATTAAACCGATGAATCGAATCCTGTTGCCGGCTCTCGCGTTCCTCTGTGTAATGAGTGCATGGTTTTCCATCAACCTTCGAGCTCAGGAAGAAACACCCGCTGCTCCCTCCCAGATCGTACAGACACTCTCCAAGAACCAGCTCGAAACCATAGTGAGCGAGCTCAAGGCGACGCCCCCGGCCGACGAGAAGCCGATGCTGACGCGGGCTAAAAAGACAACCCTGGAAGCCCGCAAGATCGCGCGCCAGGCCGAGGCCAACATGCTCACCCAGGAGGAGGCCTCTCTCGCCGCTTCTGTGCGTTTGCTGAACGCCAGGATCAGCCAGAAGATCAGGCAGGTCTCCCAGCTCGAGAGCCGCGTCAAGACGCTGCAGGAGGCCATGAACGCCCTGCGCGAGGCCGAAACCAGACAAGCCGAAAAAGATGCCGAACGCGCCAAGCAGGAAGCCAGGGAAGCGGTCAACAAGCACCCCGCGGTCCGCGAGCTGATCGAAGAAAACGCCAAGCTGACCCAGACGCTGGCTGAGATCAAGGCCGACTTCCAGCGTCGCGACCTGGAACGGCAGGATCTCGCCGCCAGACTCAATCAGATCACCGATAACTTCTCTGCCGACAAAAAGCGCTGGGAACGGGCCGGTCTGCGAGGTGCACTGGGTGAGTTTCTGCTTGAGCGACGCAAGAAGCTCCCCGACGTGCGCCCCTTCCTCAAAGAGACCGGCGACATCAAGACCAAGATCTCCGAGGTCGGCCTGAGCCAGCTCAACCTCAAAGAGAATCTCAAAAACGGCGCCGAGATCGTCGAGCGGATCGAGACCATCATGAGCCGGGCCGATGTCGCCTCCAGGCCCGAGTATCTTCGAGTCTTGATGAAAGCCGACCTCGAGAACCAGCTCAAGAGCCAGTTCGAAAAGCGGATCGAGCTCGATTCGCTCTACAGCAACTACTTCGATCTGCTTATCAATCTGGATGAGATTCAAAACCAGTTCGTCGAGGCCACGCGCCGAACAGATCAGCCTCTTTCTCGGTGAACACTACGTGCTGACCTTCCACGAACGCAACGACGAGAGCGTCAATCCCGTACGCGAGAGGCTGCGTCAGGGTGCAGGTCGCCGCATCAGAAAATCGGGGCCCGATTACCTGACCTACGCCCTGATCGATGCCGTGATCGATCTGCTCTTTCCGCTGCTCGAGCGCTTCGGCGACAGACTGGACGAGATGGAGCAGAAGATCCTGACAGAGCCGGACACTTCCGTGCTCGAAGACCTGAACATCCTGAGAAAGGACATCCTCGGTCGGCGGAGCGCGGTCTGGCCCAAGCGGGAAGCGATCAATCTCTTGATCCGAAATTCGGGCCATCTGGTCACCGATGACACGCGCACCTACCTGCGCGACTGCTACGATCACACGATCCAGCTCATCGACCTGATCGACAATCTGCGGGAGATAGCCTCGGGACAGATCGATCTCTACATCTCCACAGTCAGCAACCGAATGAACGAGGTGATGAAGGTTCTCACGATCATGGCCACGATCTTCATCCCGCTCTCCTTCATCGCAGGCGTCTACGGTATGAATTTCGACGCCCAGGCCTCGCCGTGGAACATGCCCGAGCTGGGCCGGCCCTTCGGCTACCCCCTCCTGCTTCTGGGAATGTTACTCGTCGCCGCGACGCAGCTCTTCATCTTCTGGCGCAAGGGCTGGATCGGTCGCATCAGCAGAAAGGAAAAGATGGAATGACCCCCAAGACCGCAGCCAACGGAACTGGAAGTACCAAAATAAGACGTCGCACACGAGTTTTGCTGATCCTGGCTTCGATGATGTCGATCGTCTTCGCTTTGGATCCGCCCCCCTCGTTAGGGCAAGAGAAGGCTCCTCGCGGCGAGACCACCCTCGCGGTGGGCGTCAAGGAGGCGCCACCTTTCGCCATGAAAACCGCGGACGGCCGCTGGATGGGTATCAGCGTCGAGCTGTGGCACCATATAGCGGATGAGCTGGACCTGGAGTACGAGCTCCGCGAGCTGCCCCTCAAGGAAATGCTCGACGGCGTCGCCGAGGGCAACCTCGCGGTCGCGCTCGGAGCCCTGACCATCACCCCCGAGCGGGAGAACCGGCTCGATTTCACGCACGCTTTCTACACGACGGGACTCGGCATCGCGGTGAGCTACGAGTCCGAAGATCCCTGGCTGGCGGTGCTCAAGCGGTTCATCTCGAGCGCCTTCCTCAAGGCCGTGGCGGCTCTCAGCGTCCTGCTGCTGGCCGTCGGGGTGGCAATCTGGTGGCTGGAGAAGCGCAGGAACAGCGAGCAGTTTCATCCCTCTCCCATAAAGGGTATCGGCGACGGCTTCTGGTGGTCGGCGGTCACCATGACCACCGTGGGTTACGGTGACAAGGCGCCGCTCACCTTCGGCGGCCGGCTTCTCGGCCTGTTCTGGATGTTCGCCGGTATCATCATGATCTCCGGTTTCACCGCGGCGATCGCCTCGGCCCTCACCGTGACGCAGCTCGACTCCCTGGTGAAAGGCCCCGAGGATCTGGCCATGGTGCGCGTCGGCACCGTGCCTGAATCGACGAGCGAGCTCTATCTCGAAGGATCGCGGACCGCCTTCAAACCTTGCGACACGGTGCGGGCTGGGTTGAACGACCTCTCCGAGGGCGAACTCGACGCCTTCGTCTACGACGCTCCCCTGCTGCTCTATCTGATCAACGTCCACTTCCGCGGAAGACTCCAGGTGTTGCCCGGGACCTTCCAGCGGCAGGACTACGGGATCGCGCTGTGCGAAGCCAGTCCCCTGCGGGAACCGGTCAACCGCGTCCTGCTCAATGCTCTGAACAAGCCGTTGTGGGACGACATCGTCACTCGTCATCTGGGCAGCGCCGCCCAGCATTGAGGACTCCGGCAGAAACCCTCAATCGCCGCGCTCTTCGCGACGTCGCGGCGTGTCGACGGCTTTGGTCCAGAAGTCTCGGGCTCGCCGCATCGCGCAACCCAACACCGAATCATCGGGATAGCGCCCGTCGGCACTCAACAGACAGCAGGTCTCGCCTCTAGAGAGGCCGAATCGCTGTCGATTCCTGCGTAGCTCTGTTCGAAGGCGATCGATGCATCGAAGGCCAGCGGATGGTCGGTTTGCAGCAGGTGGGGCAGCAAGCCGCCGAGGATATAAAAACCTTTGGCCTGGATCGCGCCCTTGGAGCGCATCTGCTCGAATTCGTCGGGATGAACGGCCTTGCCGTCGACCACCGGAAAGATCGCCGTCTGCAACACCGGGCCGGCCTGGTAGCTGACCAGCGTCAGACGTCCCGTGCCACCTCCCTTCTGTCGGTTCTCAAGAAGATGTAGAGTGTCGATCGCAGCATCGACGAGAACCTCCCCTTGCGGCTCCAGGCAGCCGTTGAGTCGGTCCGTTTTTGTGTTGTTGACCTCGATCTTGTTATGGCAAAGTTGGCCGTTTGCTCGTGAAAAACTAGACGTTAGATCGAATGGCATGTTAGCGTGTTGAAACGATCCCGGATCATTACATCATTTCTGGTTCTCGTTGTCGTGCTGATGGCGCTCTACATACTGCGCTGGCCGCTGCTCGAAGGGTTTCTCCAGGATAGGATCGTTGTCGCGATGCGCGATGCGCTCGGCGTTAACGTCGAAGTCGGCCCGTTCTCGGGATCGCTCGTCTCCTCAGTGTACTGCGAGAGCGCCAGCGGCGAGGCGGTCGAGATGCGCGCCAATCTGCGGGCCTTCGAGTGCCGCGGGATTCACGCCGAGTACAATCTCTGGCGGTTGATCCGGGGCGATCTGGCGGGGATCTCGTTGCGGATCGACGGAGCTTCGCTGGTCTGGGATCTCGATCGGCCCGGACTGCCCCGCCGGGAGGTCGAAGAGGTTTCTGCAGCGGAGCCCTTCAGCGCTCCACCGAGCCTGCCGGTTTTGCAGATCCCGCTCGAGCAGGTCGTCGTGGTGCAGGCGGGACGTATCTGGAGCGTCGAGGGGCTTGGTCTGGTCATGGCCGAACCCGGCCCGGAAGGAACGCAGCGCGGTTCGCTCGCGGTGGAGCGGATTTTTCTGGCCGCGGCAGAGGATGAGACGCTGCTCGCGAGCCGCACACGATGTCCCCTCGTCTACGACGCCGGCCGCGTGACGATCGGCCCCCTCGAGAGCGACCGGGAGCGCGATCTCTTTTCAGCCCACCTGTCGCTTCCCGATCAAACCTCCTCGAGCATGGACATCGAGATCCGATCGGCGCCTCTGGCCGGTTCGGCCGGCCTCACAGCACGGGTCGACCTGTCCGGAGAGATGGCGTTCAGCGCCCGGTTGGAAGGCCACGATTTCGATCTCTCGCGAATCCCTCTCTGGATAGCGCGGGAGCTCGGCCTCGACCTGGGCGCCCGCGGCCTCTTCGGAATGGAGGCGACCCTGAAGGGTGCGCTCAGCAACCCGCTGGCGATCACCGCTTTAGGTTCCCTCCGTCTCTTCGAAGCCGGCATCGATGGCGCCCCCCCGGTCGACGTGACCGTGCGGGCGGGCCTGAACAACGCGACGCTCTCCATCGAACACTGTCTCATCGAGGCGGGGCTCTCGAAGCTGGTTGTTTCCGAGGTGCTCTGCCCCCTGAGCCGCGGCATTCCCCTCGCCGAGGGGGTGACCGGTACCTACCGGCTGCATATCGAGGCGTGTGATCCGTGGCTGACGTTTATGGCCGGAAAGCAAGAGGTCGGTCCCTTGCGGGAGCTGACCGCCGACGGCGGCGGAGCCTTTCGAGGCTACGACCTCACGCTGGAGCGGCTGCGGCTCGCGCTCGCCTCGAGCGATCTGATCCTGGAAAACGGGGCGGTCTCCTGGACGGGAGAAGGGATTCTGCTGGAGCTGGAGGGTCTCCGAGGCGCAGCGCACGACATGGCCTTCGAGCTCGTCGACCCGCTCGGCCTGGCCTGGACGCCAGGCGACGGAGCGCGTCTCGAGGACATGCGTTTCGACGTAAATCCTTTTTCGTTGCGCCTCGAGCCCCGGGAAGCTCGAGATGAATTCACGCAAAAGGAAGGCGATCGAGCCGGTGATGAGCGACCCATCGGTGATCATCAGGTTGTTGAAGGCGTGATCACCGTCAATGAGGCCTGGCTCAGGAGCGGCAAGGGCCGGATGGCGCTCGACGTGACCGGCCTGAATTCGGCCCCGTTCGCGTCGCTGCTGCCGAAAGGTTCCGGGAGCCTACCCGAACCGCTGGTCTGGCACGATCTCGGCCTCGATGTCAGCCTCGATATCGATCTCGCGGCAGGCCTCGACGGGAGCCTCGGCGGGGTTGCAGGACGCATCGGTGGCACGATCGCACGCATCTCTCTGGGAGACTTCACGGCGAATGAGCTGCGTGTGGCGGCGAGCCTCACCCCCGCCGCAGTGAATCTGGAGTCGTTCGACTTCGCCGTCGGGGAGAGCGGTAAGATCCATCTGACAGCCGGGTGGCCCCGTCTGCAGAGGAGTCCCTGGGCACTGCCGGATTCGATCAGCGCCGGTCTCTCCGTGACGGATCTGCAGGTAGAATCGCTGGTGGCCCTCTTTCCGCCCCTCACCGGTGGAGCCGGAGTCGTCGAGGCGGATCTCGTCATTTCCGGTGATCCGAGCCGGCCCGAGGTGGACTTGATCGCGCAGCTCGAGCTAAGCCGGCTCCCCGCGGACCTCGCCGGGAAACTCCCCATCGACAGCGCCGGGCTGGGACAGATCGACGGCCGGTTCGAAGCCACGGTGCGGGAGGGCCTCACAACGATCGATCAGGCGCGCCTCGAGAGCACGCTGGGTGTGATCGCGGTGACGGGAAAGCTGCCGCTCTCGCCAGCGATCGCGTCACAGGGGGCCGGCCTCGAGGTCAACCCGACGGCTCCTCTGCGCCTCGAGGCCGAGATCGGCGGCTTAGATATCGGCACCCTTGGCCTCGATCCCCGGCTCGCGGGGACCTCGTCGATGCTCCTCTCGGTCTCCGGTTCATTGCGCGATCCCGAGGCACGGCTCTCCATGGCAGTGAACGCGCTCTCTTACGCGGGGCTCGATCCGCACCAGGTGACGCTCGAGTCGGTGCTGCGGCGCGATAAGCTCGATCTGCGTGAGCTATCTGTGACGACGTCGGGTAAGAGGCTCGTCGCAGGGCATGCCAGCATCGATCTCGCCGCGCAGGCCGATGCCGATGCAAGCGCGGAAGGCTCTCAGGCCTCCGAGATCTCGTGGATGGAGATTCCCCGGCTGGATCCGGGAAGCGGATTTCATGCAGATTTGAGCCTGACGCCCACAGGGTTGGCGGCTTATGCCGAGGTCCTCGGCGTCCCCATCGAAGGCCTCGCATCTTTCGATCTCGTGGCGCAGGGGACCCTCGAGGAGCCCAGACTGGAGATGAGCTTCGGCGTCGACGCGGGCGGTCTGCGCATGGATTCGCGAATGCTGGCTGCAGGCGGCGGGAATCACACGTCTCTTCCCTCGCAGACGGCTCTTGGCGGGAACGGCCGCGAAGGGGGCACACCGGGGGAGGAGAACGGCACACTCCCCTTCAACCTGTTGGGCCGATTGGCTTTTCGGAAGGGTGAGCTGATCCTCGAGGAGCTGATCCTGAGCGGCCTGGATCCTGTCGAGCCGGAGCGCAGGGTCTTCGAAGGTACGGGGCGGGTCCCGCTGGGATTGGGCTGGCCGGCGGTGCGTGACCGGGGTTTTGTCGATCCGCAAGCCGCCCTGGAGGGGCACCTGCACTGCGAGGTCGTGGATCTTTCACGTTTCAAGCCCTGGCTGCCAGGTGTCCGCCGCATCGCCGGATCTCTGGCAGCCGAGATGAATCTCGAAGGAACGCTGGCCGCCCCCGATTATGCGGCGCGCCTGCGGCTCGAAAAGGGAGCGCTGCGGCTCGAGAGCCAGATTCCCTCGATCGAAGGTCTGGACCTTGCGCTCCTGGCCGATGAGAAGGGGCTCGTCGTGGAGCGGCTGGACGCCAAGATGGGAGGCGGGCCGCTGCATCTGGAAGGATCCGTCCCCTTCTTCGACTTCAGCCCCCAGAGCCTCGATCTGCGCCTCCGCGGCGATCACGTCCTGCTCAGCAGGGGCAATGGTATCAAGGTGCGCGCCAACCTCGATCTAGCCGTGAAAGGTCCGATCGACGGGGCTGCCGTCACGGGACGCATCGGCCTGGTGGAGACGCGATTCGTCAAGCACATTCCCCTCATACCGGGAAAGAGCCGGCCAAGCGTAGGCGAGCAGTTTCAGCCCTTTTCCCTGACCGATCCGGTGGGCAGCAAGATCCGTTTCGACGTGGCAGTCGAGACCGACGGAAACGGCGCCCTGCGCGTTGACAACAACCTGGCCGGTGGCGAGATCAGGATGAAAATGCGGCTCGCCGGCACGGGGCGGGCTCCCTATCTCCAGGGAGATGCGACCTTTCACGACATGACGATCAAGCTGCCCAACTTTCGACTGACCACCGATCTGGGGCGTATCTCGTTCACCGAAGGGAATCCCTACATGCCGAACCTCCTGCTGGCGGCCTATGGCCGGCGCCAGGGTTTCGACGTGGACCTCGTGGCCCAAGGACCGCTCAACGACCTCGAGGTGAGCATGTCATCGCGACCGCCTCTCGACGACGAAGCTCAGCTAGTGCTGCTCACCACAGGCATCCTTCCCGAGAGGATCCAAGATTCGGGAGTCGGCAATCAGGCATTGAGACAGGTCGGATCCTACCTGGGTCAGGAGCTGCTGCACGAGCTCTTCGGCAGCGAAACCACCGAGTCGGGTGGTTCACTGGCCGACCGATTCGAGCTCAACATCGGAAGCGAGGTCGGAACGGACGGCACGGACAACATCATCCTCGAGTATAGCTGGCAGGATCCCTGGTACCTGCAGATCGAACGTGATATCTACTCGGACGTCAACCTCGGCGTTGTCTACCGTATCCGGTTCAAATGAGAAAACGACCAACCGAAAGAACAAAAGCTCCCTTCGCGCCGCCCCCCTGGATGGCTCTGGCTGCGATCGCTCTGCTGCTCCTGCCGGCCTGCGCGACACCGGATACGGGTGGCGCGGAAGAGGATGTCGCAGCCGGCGTGGAAGGCGGTGTCGTCGAGAGCGAAGAGGCCGACGGATCGTCTCTCACTGTAACCCTCGAGGGCAACGAAAACATCTCGAGAAGGCTCCTGCGCAAAGCGGCAGCCGATGCACTCATCGTCTTGAAGAGAGAACGCCAGGAGTATCAGGCCGACGACGCGGCCTACATGATGGAGGAGTACTGCCGGGGGAAGGGTTTTCATCGCGCCCGGGTCGGCTACACCCTGGATGCGTCGCCGCCTCGCGAGGTGGTTTTCGATATCCGCGAGGGACCGCGCGCCGTGCTCGGCGAGGTTGTCTTCGAGGGCCGGGACGGGGCGGATCATGAGACTCTGATGCAGTTCCTGGTGGGCCCCACGACGTCGTGGATCGGGGGAAAGACACTCTTCGTCAGGAGCCACTTGGACAGCGCCGTGGCGTCGATACGAACCTGGTACAGATCACAGGGGCACCTGAAAGCCGAGGTCGATCCACCGGAGATCGTTTTGCGCGAAGTAGAGACGATCGCCGACCTGAAGATCGCGATCCGCCTCGGACCGCAATATACGATCAAAGCGATTCAGGTGGAAGGTTCCGCGCCGTGGACTCTCGATGAGCTCCTCGCGATTCTCGATGATCCTCTGGGTCAGCCTTTCACGACGGCGTGGCCCACGAGGGCCGAGCGAACGCTGGTGGCTCATCTCCGGCGGCAGGGACGGTTGACGCCCCAGGTGGACGCGCGCGAGGATCTGGACCATTCCACCGGAGAGGTGCGGATCGTCTTTTCGATTCAGCCCGGCAAGATCCGCACGGTGGGCAACGTGGTCCTGGAGGGGCAGGATCGAACGGAACTCTCGTTCCTGCGCTCTCTCGTAACTATCACTCCAGGGGACACCTTCAACGGCGATAGGGTGCGCGAAACGACGAACAAGCTCTACGAGACGGCACTCTTCAAGCGAGTCACCGTGGAGGAGACTCCGATCGGGGAGGATTCGGTCGATATCACTTTTCGGATCACCGAGCGCGACGCTCGCGATCTGGCTTTTCTGGTGGGATATGGATCTTATGAGCTGGCACGGGCCTCCATGACCTACACCGACCGCAACATATTCGGACGCGGGCTGGTCTGGTCTTCAGGGCTTCGAGGTTCCTTCCGGAGCGCTCAGGTTCAGACCTCGTTGACCGATCCGTCCTTCCTGGGATGGCCGGTGAGCGGTACCGTGGAGGTTTACGCCAAACAAAGACAGTTTCCATCATTCGATTACAGTGGATACGGAACCGTGGCGTCGCTCAAGAAAACCTGGCGGCGACACTTGACCACTACGGTGGGCTACTCCTTCGAGACGAGCACGGCGGATAGCCTCAATCGACCGCTCGAGATCCAGATCGAAGAGGATCAGATCTCGGTGGGCAGCCTCTTCACCAAATGGGCTCTGGACTATCGCGACAGCCGGATTCTGCCCACCAGCGGCTCGCTCAACGAGGTGGTTCTGACCTGGGCCGACGAATCGCTGGCGAGCGATCTGGGCTTTCATCGCGTGACAGCACGTTCATCGTGGCTCTTCCCGATCGACGAAGAGGCCGCGTGGGTGCTGGCCTTTGCCGGCAGGGCCGGGGTCATTATCCGGCAGAGCGACACCGACGATCTGCCGCTGCAATATCGATTCTTCAACGGTGGCGAGGACAGCGTGAGGTCGTTCCGCGAGGACGAGCTGGGACCGCAGGTGCAGGGCGATCCAGAGGGCGGAGAGTTCTTCAGCACGCTCAACGCGGAGTTGAGGACACCGCTCTACCGACAGCTCAAGGGAACTCTCTTTGCTGACGGCGGTAATGTGATCCGCAGGCGCAGCGAGCTGGGTCTCGACGATTATCGCTTCGCCTTGGGATTGGGCCTGCGTTATGATCTGCCGATCGGACCGATACGACTCGATTGGGGCTGGAACCCGAACCGCCGCAGCGGTGAGCAGCTCTGGGCGCTCCATCTGAGCGTGGGATTTCCCTTTTGAGGAGAGCCGCGGATTGCAGCGTGGTAGTCTAGATGTTCAAACGGCGAGTGGCACAGCAAACTAAAGCTCTGCATGTGCCGATATCGAAGATTCCGCCGCAAGGAACCGTGGGCAAGCTCGGGACCTTCGGCGGCGTTTTCACCCCCAGTATTCTCACGATCCTGGGGATCATCCTCTTCATGCGGCTCGGCTATGTAGTGGGCAATGCAGGGCTGAAATACGGGCTGCTCATCATCCTCGGCGCTAACGCCATCTCGATGCTGACGACCTTTTCGCTCTCCGCGATCGCCACCAATCTCAAGGTCAAGGGTGGTGGCGATTATTATCTCATCTCCCGAACCCTGGGGGTCGAGTTCGGCGGAGCGATCGGCATCGTTTTGTTCCTGGCACAGGCGATCTCGATCGGCTTCTACTGCATCGGTTTCGGCGAGGCTATCGGCGCGATGATCCCGGACGCCGCGACATCTGCGCCGCAGCTTATCGCCCTGGCAGCCGCTGCCGCCCTCTTCCTCTTCGCCTGGCTCGGGTCGGACTGGGCGACGAAGCTTCAGTTATTCATCATGGCCGCGCTCTTCGCTTCGATCACATCCTTTTTTATCGGGGGGATCGCCAAGTGGGACAGCGCCGTATTGGCTGAGAGCTGGCGCGCAGGATCGCAAGGAGTGTCGTTCTCGATCCTCTTCGCCATCTTCTTTCCCGCGGTGACGGGGTTTACACAAGGTGTGAGCATGTCTGGAGACCTGAAAAATCCAGGTCACAGCATCCCTCGTGGAACCTTTCTGGCCGTCGGGATCTCGATCGTCGTGTATATCTGCGCCGCTCTCGTTTTCGCGGCAGGCATGTCCGCAGAGGAGTTGAGCCGCGACAATCAGGCCATGAACCGGTTGGCACTCTTCGACTGGCTGGTGAGCGTCGGAGTCGTGGCCGCCACTCTATCCTCGGCTATGGCGTCCTTCCTCGGAGCACCGCGCATCCTGCAGGCGCTGGCGCGGGACCGTATCTTTCCGGTGCTCTTGCCTTTCGCCAAGGGCAGTGGCCCCGCGGAAAATCCGCGCAGGGGTGTGATGCTCTCGGCCGGGATCGCCGCGGGTGTCATCGCTTTGGGCGAGCTGAACATGATCGCTCCGATCGTGTCGATGTTCTTCTTGATCTCCTACGGCCTCCTCAACTACGCCACCTACTTCGAGGCACAAGCCTCGAGCCCTTCCTTTCGACCGCGGTTCCGTTTTTTCCACCGAAGGCTGAGCCTCCTGGGCGCCGTCGGGTGTCTGGCGGCGATGCTGGCGATCGATATCTGGGCCGGCTTGGCAGCGGCGGCGGTCCTGGTGGCGATCTTCCAGTATCTCAAGCGGACCGCCGGACCGGCGCGCTGGGCCGACAGCCAGCGCTCCTACCATTTCCAGCGCCTACGCGCGCATCTGCTCGCGCTGGCCGCGGAGCCGGAGCACCCCCGCGATTGGCGGCCGCGGTTGCTGGTTTTTTCCAAGGAGGCCAAACGGCGCCGACAGTTGTTGCGATTCTCGTCATGGATCGAGGGGCGCAGCGGGCTCACCACGGCGGTTCAGATCCTCGAAGGACGTGGAGCCAAGATGCGCAAGCTCCAGGAAGAAGCCTCGCAAACCCTGCGGGCGCATATCGCCGAAGAGGGCGTCGAAGCGTATCATCTGGTTGTCACCGCGCCGAACCTGCTCGTTGGAGCCCAGATCCTCCTGCAGTCTTACGGTATCGGTCCGGTGGATGCCAACACGGTGATTCTGAACTGGCTCGAACAGGTAGCAGGATCGGATGCCGCCAAGGGAAAAGAACGCTATGGACGTTATCTGATGGCGGCCATGCGGCTCGGCTGCAATGTGGTGATCCTCGATACCAAAGAGGATGAGTGGGCTGCTCGCGAAACGACGGCGCCGAACGAGAGAAGGATCGATGTGTGGTGGTGGGACGACGCCACGGGACGTCTCATGCTGCTCCTGGCCTACCTCATGACGCGCAGCGAAGAGTGGAGCGAAGCGTCAATCCGTGTGATCGGACAGTCCGCGACACCCGACGTCTTGCGCGCGCAGGAAGAACTGGAGGCCATGCTCTCGAAGGCCAGGATCGACGCCGAGGCGCAGATCGCGCCGATCGAGGACCGCAGTGCGATGATCCAGCGATCGGCAGGCTCGACGCTCGTGTTCCTGCCGTTCCGCGTCCGCAACTACCATCCCATCGATCCGTTCGGTCAGCCTCTCGAAGACCTGCTGGAATGTCTTCCCATCGTGGCTCTCGTGTCGGCCGGCGAAGACATCCCCCTCGATGCGGATCCTGAGGAAGGCGAAGCCGGGGATGCAGCCGCTCTCCTCGACGCGGCCGACGACGCGCACAAAAAGGCGGAAGAGACCGAGAGGGCCGCCGCCAAAGCAGAGGAGGTGGTCAGCAAAAAACTCGTAGAGCTCCACAACGGAGCGGATAGCTTCGACGAGGAGCAGCGCCGGGAGATCGAAAAAGAAGTCGCCAAAGCCAGGGATGTCGCAACCAAAGCCGCGAGAAAGGCCGCAAAAAACCGGATCAAGGCCGACGACGCGGCCTCGAAGGTTGAAGAATCACTGAGGAACAAAACGGGCAAGAAAGAGGATTGATTCCTCAGCGCTCGGTTGAGAGAGATACGAGCGCTATATTGCGCTGCTCACCACGCTGCCGCTGCCAACACGAGACGCGACACCGCAGCCGCACAGCCGCCATGGCCATCGGTTGCCCGGCCGGTTTACCGGTCAGGCCGGGTGCTGAGCTTTTCGCGTGTCACTCGCTCTCGACGAATTCCCGCTGGAGTATGGCATTGAGCTCATCGATACAGATCGGCTTGGTGATGAAGTCGTCCATTCCGGCATTCAGACATCTCTCCCGATCGCTCTTCATGGCGTGCGTATCTCGTGCGACATGCGGGCGAGAAAGCTGCCCTTCGCCTTGCTGGCCGCTTCGGCGGATTCCTTGGCGCTACGCAGCTCCTCCTCGGTCCGGGCACGCTGGAGCGCATAGCGTAGCGACCTTTCCAGGAGCTGGGCGGTGATTTCGGATTTCGCCAGGTTGTCGACCGCGCCGGCCTGCGTGGCACGAAGGTCCACGTCATAGTCCACCAGCCCGGTGAAGAGCACCACCGGGACTTCGATCTCTCGCGCGCTCATCTCCTCGATGAGCTCCAGCCCGGTGTGCTCCCCCAGGTGGTAATCGAGGAGGACGACCGCAAACCGCCCTCGTGACAGCATCTCGAGAGCTCGATCGAAACACCCCACCCACGTCAAACTGTAGGGTCGGCCCGGAATGTCGTCGAAGAGATCCTGCGTCAGGACGAAATCTTCCACGTCATCTTCCACGAGGAGCACTTCGACTGGGTCAACTTCCCTGTCCGCGCAACGCATCCATCTATCTCTATACTATTTATCGGTTTTTACACCATGGCGATGTAGGCGCTCCTCTGATTCCATCAGTATTTATCGCTATTTTCATCCGGCGCGACGATCTCTACACCTTCCGCCGGACGTGGGACTCGACCGGTGCGGCGGAAGAAACCGCCCCGGCTCTGCCTCTCAGCGTGGCGCTCATCCTGGTGCTCTTCACGTACGGCGGCTGGGACGAGATGGCATAACCGGCGGCGGAGGTCAAGAATTCCGGCCGGAACATCGTGCGCACGCTCCTGCTCGGCGCGAGCCGTGTTTTCTGATCTACGGCACAATTACCTACGATCCACTGACCGCGGGTATCCCGATCCTGATTATGCTGGTGGGAGTTTCAATCTATTGGTTAACAAAAAAAGCGGGGCGCAGTGAGTGATCATGACGTGAGGTCCGATTGTATGATCCAATCACTCAAGAAACGGACGCATAAGAAATGCTACAAAATAAGTTATTTGGGCGTGGTACCTAGGCCGTGGCCTGCGAGAGCCATTTCTCGATCGTCTTCAGCATGACGTCGGGATCGATCGGTTTGGCAATGTAGTCATCCATGCCGGCTTCGATGCACTTCTCGCGGTCCCCCTTCATCGCGTTGGCCGTCAGGGCTATGACCGGGGTATAACCGGTGTCGAGCTCCTTGCGGCGGATCTGAGCCGTGGCCTCGTAGCCGTCCATTTCCGGCATCTGACAGTCCATCAGCACGAGATCGTAGCGAGCCTTCTCGAGAGCCACGACCGCTTCGAGGCCGCTGCCCACCGCTTCCGCTTGGAATCCCATATTCTTCAGAAACTTGAGCGCCACGGTCCGGTTGATCGGATTGTCCTCGGCCAGCAGGATCCGCACCTGGCGACGCGCCGCTTCGGTCGCGGCCGGCGCTGGCGCCAGCGCCGGCTGCGAGCTCTCCACGTGCTCTTTTTCCACCATCGGCCTATTGGGTTTCTCCGCCGGAAGCCCGCCGCAATGATTGAAGAGCAACGTCTCGAGCGGTTTCCGCTTGATCGGCTTGGTGAGCTGCGAAGTAAATCCCGACGATTCGAACCGCGTCATCTCTCCAGGTTTGCCGAGCGGTGTCAAAATCACGAGAGCGGTGGCGGAGATCGCCTCGATCGCCTTGATCTCGGTTGCAAGCCCTTCTCCGCTCGTGCAACCCGGCATCTCCTGGTCGATCAAGGCGATATCATAGGAACGTCCGCGGGATGCTGCGGCGATCATCATCTCCAGCGCCGCTTCCGCTCCCGGGGCGGTATCGACGGCGGTACACACCGGGCGCAGCAAACATTCCAGTTGGTCGCGGGTCGTCGCGTTGTCATCGACGATCAGCACGGCGTACTCGGCCAACGCCGCCAAATGGCGCGCTCTCTGCGCCGTTTCCGCTGGATTTGCCGCGCCTGGTAGAGCTGGCGATTGTTTCTTGAAGGAAGCCGTAAACCAGAATCGAGAGCCCTGCTCTTCGGTGCTCTCCAGCTCGAGCTCGCCTCCCATCATGCGGACCAGCCGCCGGGAGATGCTCAAGCCCAATCCGGTGCCTCCGTAGTTGCGCGTGGTGGACGCGTCGACCTGAGTGAAAGCATCGAAGAGGTTGTCGACTTTCTCCGAAGGGATCCCGATCCCCGTGTCCCGCACCTCGAACCGCAGGATCGCCTGCGTCTCGGCATCCTGCTCGAGGCTCACGCCGACCGCGACCTCTCCCGTTGCGGTGAATTTGATGGCATTGCTGATGAGGTTCGTCAACACCTGCCGCAGGCGCACCGGATCGCCCTGCAGACGGGAGGGAACGTTGCGCTCGGCGCTCGAGACGTATTCGATCCCTTTTTCGTGCGCCTTCACCGCCAGGAGATCTCCCAGGCTCTCCATCAACGAGATTAGATCGAAATCGAGTTCCTCCAGATCGAGCTTACCCGCTTCGATCTTGGAGAAATCGAGGATGTCGTTGATGATTTTGAGCAATGAGTCGGTGCTGCTGCAGATGGTTTCAGCGAACTGAAACTGCTCCGCCGAGAGGTTCGTTTCTAGCAGCAGCCTGGTCATCCCGATCACCCCGTTCATCGGGGTTCTGATCTCGTGGCTCATGTTGGCCAGGAACTCGCTCTTCGCCTGGCTGGCGGCTTCGGCGGCTTCACGCGCCAGGGCGATATCCTCCATCATGTTGATCGAGGCGATCTGCATCTCTTCGAGCCGCTTGCGGTCGCTGGCCAACTCGGTCTTGCGGACCTCCGCCTCGCGCAGCTTTTCGGCCAGCTCGAAGCGCAGTTCCTTCTCTGACTGGGCCTTCTCCTCCAGCCTCAGCAGCATCTCGTCGATCTTAGCGAACTGTTCGACCACCAGACGAGCGGTGATTTCGGAAGCACGGCGCGCCACGCGCACCTCCTCGCGGAGCATGGCATTCTCTGCGAGCAGGGTGGCGACGTTTTTGTCGTGCTCCTCGCTGATCATACGTCTTCCTCGCTTGCACCTGTCCTCGGCGGCTCCGCAACGCCACCGTTGGCGCTCAGCAACCGCAAACAGAGGTGGGCCGCACGGTCTACCATGTCGCGTGTCGGGGGGCCCTCGATCCCCACGAGCTCGATGGTAGGCAGCTCGCCCTCCCAGACATCGGGCAGGATTCGCAGCAGGTAGCCCAGCCCGGCACCGTGGTCGTAGGCTTCCCCCGACCACCGGGCTACATTCATCGCCTCCAGCCGGTGCACCCCTGGTACGCCGGTAACCTCGGTGAGGGCATCGACGAAGACAATCCGGGTGGCGCCCTCCATGAACGCCAGCAGATCGATCCCCGCCAGCCCGGCGTCGATCACCTCGATCTCCGGCGAGTGCTCGAGAGTAACGAGCCGGTCGTACACGCGGGGGCCAGCGGCATCCAGCTTGGTCCATCGATTCCCCACGCAGATGATCCGTTCCGTCGTGGGGCTCATACTCTCGTCCTCGTCACTTTTCGACTCGGCCCGTGGAGCGCATGGACCGTACAGACCAGGCAGGGATCGAAGGACCGCACTACATGGCCCAGCTCCACCGGGTTTTCGACATCTTTCACCGTCGTTCCGATAAGGGCTTCCTCCCAGGGACCGCGCACGCCCTCTCGATCGCGCGGCGATCCGTTCCACGCGGTCGGTGTGATGATCTGGTACCTTTCGATGCGTCCACCATCGACCGTGATCCAGTGCCCGAGAGCACCGCGCGAGGCGCCCACCATCCCGAATCCGCGCCCCGACTCGATCGGTTCGGGAGGCAAATAGAACTTCTCACACGGATTGGTCTCCTCGAGCCACTGCTCCATGACCGGGATGAGATACGCCGGTCTGATCACGCGCGCAAACTCCCGTAGATACGCACTAACCCCATCCCGCCTGATCAGATCGGTGATCAATCGGTTACCGAAGACGACCATCTCCGCCAGCGGTCCGGTTTCCGCGGGTAACCCGTTATAACGCGGCGCTTTGGCCCAGGAGTACTTGCGGCTCTCGCCGCCGGTGGCATAGGGTTCGGTGCGGCCCTCAAAGGGGTGCCGCGCTTCGGCATCGTCCTCGAACCAGGAATGGCTCACGTCTTCGGTGATCTTTGCCTGCAAGAGCGGCTGGACATCGAGCCCGTCGGCAAATCCGGCGGGATAGTGGAATCCCCCGCCGCCGCTCTCAATCGCCGCTTCCCCGGACTCACCGGGTTCTGCCGGCAGATCGAGCTGACCGAACGTGATGAAACGGCCATACCCTCCGCCGATCCGGTCCAGGCCGATCCGGCGTGCGAAGGCCGCGAAAAACCCGAGGTCGCTCTCGCGCTGGGATGAGTTCTCCTCGAGAAACGCGTCGAGAGCTGCCGCGCTCTGGACCTCCAGGAAACGCTCCACCGAGCAACCGAGAACTCTCTGCTCGTACCAACGCCGGTAGCGTTGCAGGAGGTTCTCGCAGGCCAGGAGGTCGTCCTGGCTCGGAACCGTTACTACACCGCCAGGCACCATGAAGGCCGAATGGGGCCACTGCCCTCCCAGAATTGCCACGATCTCCACGATCTTGCGGGTTTCGCGGATCACTTCGAGCACGGTCTCGCCTGCGAGCGGCGTGTAGCGGCGGACCGCCTCCGCGTACCCCTGCAGATCCTTGTAGGCCGGATTGACGAAGTCGGCGGTGAACATCAGGAAGGCTTGGCGCACATCGCTTTGGAGGTGCTCGGCCAGGAGCGTGAGGTTGCGCAGCCGCACCGCATCGGGAAGGGGGCGCACACCATTCACCGCTTCGAGGGCTTTCACCGCGGCATAGAGATGCGCCGTGCCGCAAATGCCGCAGACGCGCGGCGTGATGACCAGGCCGTCGGTGGCCTGACGTCCGTGCAGGATGTTTTCGATCCCGCGGTACATCGTGCCTGAGCTCCAGGCATCGATGACCCGGTCCCCATCCACCTCGACGCGGATCTCGAGGTCCCCCTCGACGCGATTCAGGGGGACATTGAGTGTGACTTTAGTCTTCAACACGGTAGACATCTCCTCGGGAACCCATTTTTAGACCTTTGTTTCGCGGTAGCGCAAGCGCTCTGGCGCCGCCGCTGCCGCCATGCTCTTGTACGCCAGGTAGTGAGCGCGATCCACACCCTGGGGCAGCTCTTTCGGTACTCCTTCGATGTTCCGGGTCTGGAAGAAGGGATATTCCTGCGGAAAATCCGGGCGCGTACAGCCGAAGCAGGGAACCCCCACGCGGGTCTTCGAGCTGCGCCGGTTCCAGAGCAGCTTGTTGCAGGGGCCATAAACTAGCGGTCCGTGACAGCCCACGTGAAAGAAGAGGCATCCCTTTTCGCCGAAATCATGCTCCTCGACACGATACTCGTGATACTCGTTGCGTGTACAGCCCTGGTGCACCAGGACGCCGTACCAGCTCGCGGGAGAGTTGTAGGCTCCCAGAGCCAGCGGCTTCCCGCGCGCCAGAGCGGTCAGTGTGCCCACCAAGGCGTCGCAGTGAGCGGGACAACCGGGCAGGTTGATCACGGGTAGACCGCTGCGAGTGACGAAGTCGGCGCCGAGCACCCCTCCCTTTTCGTCCCGCAGATATTGGGCGCCGGTGGCTTCGATCTCCGTGCGACTCCCGATGCCCCCGAAGCTTGCACACGTCCCGACTGCGATCACGTTATTGGCCTGCCTGGCAAGAGCGGCGGTCACATTCTTGCGCGGCTGGCCGTCGAGCAGATCGTACATCCCGGTACCCGCCGGTCCGCGCAGGATCGCGCCTTCGAGACAGAGCAGATCGAGGCGCCGCTCCCCCGAGGTCAGCTCTTCGAGCAGCCGCCGGTGATCCGCCGGGGAGCTGTTCGACAGAGATGGATGCCAGAGCAGATCGATATCGAGCCATCGGAAGAGCTCGATCGGATCGGGGGCTTCGGCATTCAGAAACGAATAGGTATCGCCGCCACAACCGGCGCCCTGCATCCAGTAGAGTGTTTTCGGCATGCGTTCGCCCTTTCTAATTCCCCTTGCGCGACAAGAAATCCTCGGTCTGTAAGGGGGCCCTGTATTTGCCCTCACGACCGAGCTCGCGCAGAAGGCGGTTGACCTCCTGTTTGAGTTCCAACATCCGTCTCTCCCGACTCGTGGTGTCGGAAACCAGCACCTCGAGGCGCGCCTTCGCTTCGGCCAGCTCCAAAGTGTGGCGTTTGAGCTCGTCCTCGGCGGCTTTTCGGTCGCTGATGTCGACGAAGCTCTCCAGAATGTAACGTCGTCCCTTGAGCATAATCGGCACGACGGTTTTGAGAACGGGTATCATCGCGCCGTCGAAGGCGACCAGTTCGGTTTCGCGGTTGACGACCTCGGTGCTCCTCTTCGGGTTCTGACACTGGCAAGCCTTCATGCGACACACCGTGTCGGAACAGGTGCGGCCGATGATTTTCTCTCGAGTCGTCTTGACCAGCTCGAGCGCCGAGGCGTTGGCTTCAACGATCTCGTGAGTTTTCAGGTCGATGAGCAGAATCCCGGCCTGCACGCAATCCAGAATCATCTTGAACCGGTTCTCACTCTCCCTCAGCTCCTTCTCCGACAAACGCCTCTCCTGATTCATCAGGACCTGCGCCACTTGGTCGGCGACCGCGCCGGCGAATAACTGGTTATCAACCGTCCAACGGCGGGACTCGCTGACGTGCTCGCAGCACAAGGCCCCCACGACCTTTCCCGAAGTTCTGATGGCCGCGTCGATCAAGGAAAAAATGCCCAGCGGCTCCAGATACCCCGCGCAGAACTCTCTGGTTCGCGGATCGGTGCGGGTGTTGTGGGCCGCGATGACGCGGTCCTTCTCGAGCGCCTGAAAGTAGCGAGGGTACATCTCGGCTTCCAGAACGGTCCCCGCCGAATGCAAACCGGTGGTGCGCTCGTAGAGGTCGCTGCAGCGCAATTGCTGGTGATCCTGACTGAGGAGCCAAACGCTGACCCGCTCGACCTCCATACATTCCGCGGCGAGCTCGGTGATGAAGCGGATCGCGGTTTGGAACCTCCCGGCGTCCAGAGACTCCTGCGCGGCCATCTCGATGATGGCTTCCTGCTGTTTCCGAGCCTGTACGAATCGGATCGTCTCCTCCTCCTCTTTCCGCTTGCGGTCGGTCAGATCAAAAGCGATCTCCGACCGAACCCAGCGGCCATCGGGCCACTGGATGGCCCGATCGATACACCGGTACCAGCGCTGGGTGATCGGATTTAAATACTCCCAGTTGTGAGTGCGGCCCAGGTTGGGACCGAAAATTTCGTCGTTGGTGCAGAAAGGACAGGGTGAAACGCGGTTCTGAATCACCTCGAAGCACTTGCGCCCGGCGGCATCACCCCAGGCTTTCGTGAAAGCTTCATTGGTGAAGAGCAGCTCGTAAGACCGGGGATCGCTGATATAGATCGGTTCATCGAGATTTTCGATGATCGAGAGGAGCTCTCTCCTTTCCACGTCGAGGTCTTCGGTCGTTGTCTTGAGCGCGGTGATATCCCGGCCCGAGACGAGGATGCCTCGAACACGCTGCTGGTCATCGATCAGAAGCGTCTTGATCACGTGGAAGCACCGGCGACCGTTACTTGTGTCGAGCTCGATCTCTTCATGAGTCGGCTGGGCCGTCTCGAGGACCTGCCGGTCGCTGTCGGTCAGCCTCTGGAGGATATCGGCGGGGAACAAATCAGCATCCCCTTTGCCAGCAATTTCTCCGCTGGGGAGCCCCACGAGATCACCGAAAGCGGCTGATGCGATGGTGTACTTCAGGTCGGACGATTTGACGGCCACCGCATCGGGGCTGGCATCGATGAAAGCGTGGAGATTAGCCACGCAGCCGCTAACCCTCGAGCCCTCGGAAGGAATTGACGGGGAGAACTCGGCGCCAAGGCTGGTTGCAGGGAGCCGATCGTCGTCGCGCCCGTTGATCTCGGTCATGAGTCGGTCTCTTCGTTTGTCATTGTCGATTGGATCCACGTGGATCGCGATGTCTTTCATGGCGAGCATCACGACGGCTCGAGTGCTGTCTTGCCTCGTAGTCGAGTATCACCCCGTCCGGCCGCTCCATCGATCGAGCCGATCTTCGCTCGACGGCCAGCGTGGCGGTGACTCTCGATCACGACGAGCACACACGACTTTTGCTTAGCTATCGGATTTCCCTGCAATAATATAAAGCTCAATCAGAAAAGTACGTAGATCCTCTCGCCGCGGCCTGAATTCGCGGATTGGAGCAAGGTTGGATTTTGTGGCCTGATTCTTCCAGGCGAGCCTCGTGGGGCGGCGACGAAGGCATCGTTCCCGGACTCATGAAGGTTTTACGGCTCGAAATCTCGAAGGTCTTCCCTGACGGGGCAGAAAACGTCCAGAACGCGGCATTCGGTCACGGCCCGGCCGGAGTGCTGCACATCGGAGGGCACCACGGCCACCATACCCGGCGTCAGAAGCATGGCCCGGCCATCGATGATCAGCTCGAGCTCGCCTTCGAGCAGATGGGCCACCTGTTCATGGGGGTGTGCATGTTCCGGAAGGACCGCGCCTTCTCGGATCGTCCAGTAGGCGAAGGTCATGGTCTCCGAGTGAATAAAGCGCGCCCGAAAACCATCGACAGGTTCAACTTCCTGCAGTTCGTTCAGTTGGATAAAGGTCACGTAAATCCTCCTTTCATGACCCGGCTGTCGCGGTGCAAGGCTGGTTGGAGCCGGCCTGCAGAGCCTCTGGAGCCGCGGCCGACCGGCCGCGCTGGCTCTGCTGGATCCTCTTGGATCCTCTTGGATCCGGATCGGAACGACTCCGGCATCCAGCTCCTATTTGGCCCAAACCACAGGCCAAGATTCAGCCGATAAATATTAATAGTTGGTGCAAAAAAGTCTGGACGAAATTTCAAAAAGCGAATACAAGTCATTTATACTACAAAACGATGATGACAGGGTCGTCCTACTATGCGCCACGATGAGGATTGCCACTCCGAAAACACACTACGCGGCTGTACGGTCGACCTCTTCCGTCCTGGAGATGCCACCGGAATCGCCCATCTCTTCCGATCGATCTACGGTGAGCATTATCCCCATAAAACAGTCTACGAGCCGGAAGCTTTGATCCGGGCCTGCGAGGAAGGATCTTACTTTCCGGTCGTGGCCCGCAACGGCCAAGACGAGGTCGTGGAATACACGACGTTTTATCGAACCGCGCCATTCGAAGGCGTTTACGAGTGCGGCCAGGGCTTGGTCGCGGAACGATTCCGGCGTCAGGGGATCAGCAGCCGCCTGCTGCGTCACGCCGTTGACGTGCTGGGTCGACGCCCTGACATGCAAGAGGTTTTCGGCGAGGCGAGCTGCGCTCAGTTGGCGCTACAGAAGGCGGCGGCCTCTCTGGGCTACAAGGAGAGCGCTCTGGCACTCGACGCGATACCACCCTCGGTTGTGATCTCGAAGGAGAACGCCGCATTCCCGGAGGAGAAGGTAGGCAACGGCATCGCGTCGCTGCTCATGTTCCGCTGCCTTCGACAGGAGTCGCAAAGGATCTACCTGCCGTCTGTGTATGCCAGCAGGCTGCGCAGCATCTGCTCCTGGCTCGACCGCAACAGACACTTCACCGTTGCGCGCGAGGGCTGGCCTTCTGGCTTCTCGACCCGGGCCGATTCAAGCTGGTTCCCGAGGTCGCATCGCACCTGGATCACCGTTTCGACGATCGGTGACGACCTCCATCATCGCCTCGGCGTCCTGGAACGTGAGGGATGGAACCAGGGAGCCCGAACGATTCACGTCCGGCTCAGCCTCGGTTCACCATGGATCGGCCGGGCGGTCGATCTGCTGCGTTCGCGCGGTTTTTTCCTCGGCGGGCTGTTGCCACGCTGGTTCGACCGCGACGGCCTGCTTCTGCAGAAAGTACGTGATGAGCCCGATTTCGGAGCGATTCAGCTCTATTCCGCACGCGCCATGGAGCTCTTGAGCTGGATCGAGGCCGACTGGAGAGCAACCACCCGCCTGCGTCCGGCGATCTAGCCCGGATTATTCATGAACACCTGCCAAGGGGTCACGTCGCAAAAACGGTAGTGTGGGACGCCGCTCGAGAAGCCGCGCCCCACGCAAAACGAACGGCCGGCACCATGTGCCGTGCCGCTCCCACCCGCTCTTCTCAGTCCAGGGTCAGTATCATCAGATTGGTCAGCATTCCCCCCGATGTCTGCGGCCCTAGCAGCGCTTGAAACGGGTACGTCGCCCCGGATTGCCAGCTCGATGGCAGCGTTCCCGGGACCAGAAGTGCGCCGCTCGCTGGGATTCCGCCAAGAATCTTCGTCCAGAGCGCGGGCATCGTAAGATAGAGATCGCCGAAGGGGGTGACCTGCGGGGGATCCTGGATACCTGAACCGAAGGCCAGAGTCACTGGAGAGATGCCTGGTGTTCCGATCACCCCGACGACGACATTGCCTCCCGGTATCAGGTCGCCCTTGACATATAGATGCGCATAAAACTCGTCGGCGCCCATATCGACCGTGCCATCGGAGATGCGAGCGTCGCCCTCGCAGTCGGACTGCGGCAGGCTTGCCGCGCCATTGAAACCGGCGTCCCGGCAGGGAGACAGCCACGTGAGATGCAGATCGTTGGCCGCGGCGTAAACGAAGACGGGATCGTTGTCAATGTTCCCAGTGCCCGTCCATCCGCCTTGAACGTCGCAGTAGACCACGACCGGTTGGTCCGATCCCGGTGCGTAGATTTCGGGGCTGTCGGGAGCATTGTTGCCCCACAGGATCGTGTTCGTCACCATCGGTGTGGATCGGTAACAATAGAAAGCGCCCCCTTGATCGTGTGCTGTGTTGCCCACCACGGTGTTGTTGGTGACATCGGGGTGCGATTCGTAGAAGGAGATCGCGCCACCGGTGTGATCGGCGACGTTTTTGTGGATGATGTTGTTCGTGATCGTCAGCTTCAGGCAGTGATAGCAGTCGATCCCTGCGCCGAAATCGGACTGATTGGCCTCGATGAGATTGCTTTCAATAATGGACGCCGACCACTCGCGGCTCAGAATACCGCCTCCCGATGCGGCATGGTTGTCGACGATGATATTGCCTTCGATCACCGGGTAACAGTATCGCCAAGTCGAGCTGTGACAGTAGATCCCGCCCCCCCACGTGTGGGATATGTTATCGGAGATGATGTTGTTCTTGATGAGCGGCTCGGCGTCGTCACCGACGTAGATGCCACCGCCATAGCCGTAAGGGCTCCGGCCCAGGTTGCCGCGAATGATGTTATTCACGATCGTCGGGGACGAATCGCTGCAGTGGATACCGCCGCCGTAGCTATTGTAGGAGCACCCGTTCCTGATGGTGAATCCTTCCAAAACGGAGGTTCTACCTTCTCCGCTTCTGAACGTGACGACGCTTTTCTGCCGGTTTCCATCGATGATCGTAACACGGGGTCCCAGCTCGCTACGGAGGGTGATCGCTTTTCCCAGGAAGTCGAAGTGCTCCGTGTAGGTTCCCGGCCTGACGATCACCTCATCGCCGTTGGTCACGGCTTGAATCGCCTCGTTGATGTACGCGTAGTCATCGGGAACATAGACCGTAACCGCATCGGCGGGAACGCTCAATACCATCATCCAACAAATCGCTGCGAGTAGATACAATCTAACCATCTCGATTTCTCCTTGCATAGATCAAAAACAATCGATGCCATGGCGTCCGTCGCTGAATACGGGGATTGGGATTCTACCAGAAAGCGACTGTTGGATGTTGAAATAATTTTACTACTCGGTAAACGAGGCGACACCGTCGAGCGATCAATTCAATGTAATTGACCTGTTATCGAAAGGACAATCCCGTGGTCAACGGGTAAAGGGCAAAAATATCAGGGCTCGATTTCGATCTCCACCGGATTGGACGCGTTGTCCAGAGGTGCGCCGAGAGCATAGGCGAAATGAGCCGTGGAACCGGCAGCGCCGGGGATCGGGCCGCAGGTCAGGTGAGCACTGGCGATGCCCACGCTGTCCAGCGTTCCTTGAAACTCCTGGAACGTGGGACCGTTGAGGTTGCGGAAGATGGTTTCCACCAACCGATCCCAGTTGAGAGGCAGCAACCCTGTTCCACCTGGAAGCGGAGTACCTGTCTCCGTGCCGTGGAGGGAGCCCAGCAGAATATAGGGCCTGTTCGCGTTAGTCGCCCCTGCATCGAGATCGAAACGGATGTTGCCTCCGCTCGCCGAAAAGACGTAAGTGTCGGTGGAGAGTACGGGATTGCAGAAAACACCATTGAGCGTATCAGCAAGCGGTGTGCCTGCGATCTGACCCGAACCCGGGTGGGTCTCGACGTAATCGTCGGAAATCTCCCAGATGATGACTCCCGCGAGGTCGTGGTCCATCACGTAGCTCGCCTTCAGCTCGATGGAGGTCTCGTCATCGAAGGAGACGAACGTGTCGAGCCCTGAGTTGCCCGTCAAAAAAGGGACCTGGCGAGATCGTCGAAATGCTGTGTGAAGAGCTGCATCTTCAGGAGTGTGTTGTAATAGAGCGGAGTCCCTTCGTCCTCGGGAAAGGTAGCCAAATCGGGCTGGCCCGTTGACAGGACGTGCAAGCCGGGTGTTCCGACGGTCTTGGCCGACCGACCATAGAACGCTACTCCTGCGTTCAGCTTTTCAAGCGGCACATGGTGATCGAGGAGCAATCTCGTCACGGTGCGATGCAGGTTGAATTCTGGATCACCCTGGGCAGGAGCATAAAGCGGCGCGTTGTGGTTGGTGGTGGAATCCCATCCACCGAAGAAGTCATAACTCATGAGGTTGACAAAATCCAGGATATCGCACACCCGGTCCCATTCCACCTGCGCCATGTGGCTCGATGACGCCCCACGCAGGCCGTCAGCAGGAACTGCCGCCCTACTCCTGTGCCGTAGGCATCGATAGCGTCCCGGATTTTCTGCATAAGAAGGGTAAAATTGACCTTGTCGGCCGTTGAACCTCCATGAGGTTCATAGCCCGGGTATTCCCAGTCGATATCGACGCCGTCCAGGTTGTAAAACGCGATCAGATCGACGCAGGACTGTGCGAAAAGCGCTCTATTGGCCGGATCAGCGGCGATCGCTGTAAAGTTGTCGGAGAGTGTCCAGCCGCCGATGGAGACCAGCACTTCGACCCCGTTGTTATGGGCCATGTCCACCAGCGAGGTGTTGGGATAGTAAGAGGGTGGAACGGTGGACCAGTTGATCTCGCCTAGAAGCAGGTTCTCGTCGGCCCAGGCATCCCATCCAGTCACGCGCCCGTCCGGTTGCGGCTGGAAGAAGGCGTAGTTGATGATCGTGTACTTCGTGTAGTCGATCTTCCAGGGATTGACGAGCTGGCTGCGATCGTGCCACACATCGTTTCATCAACAATTTCCCATGGTTTTTAAAGAGTTACGATGAAATCATCAATGCTTTAAACTCATCTCCAACTACGAAATGGTCCTTGAATTGGCTGATACTCAGCGTCCATTCTTCCACACTAACATAATCCTTCCAGATGATATTCTTAATAAATGTTGGATCGATATTAGGGAGAATTTGTTATTGCACTCCATCACGCTTTATTAGTACTGTTAATTAAAATTTAATTCACTGACCGATAATATTTAATTGATATTCAACGCCTAAGACTATTCTTGACAATCTATATAACATTCTGTTTATGTTTTTCTATCCATCATAACGTTACTTCTGACTCGACAAATGGAAGATTTTATTGTTACCTCCACGTTTTATTTAATATCTATGATTAGACACTTGTTGATTTCCACTTCGACCCAAACAACGACCTGAACACCAACACCATCGGCTCAATCCAGCGTATGAAGATATCAACTCGTTCCATCATTATATAATATTTAATTATACTGTTTGATTTCACCATTTTAATACATTGTAAAACCATCATACGGAGGTCGTAAAATGAAAATCTAATAGCCTTTCGTATCTGTTGAACAGTGCTTTTACTCCTTCTCTTCTTTTCTTCTTCACTCCTTCTCTGGAACCTTGGAGGGCGTCAAATGACAAAGCGTATCGAATTTGTCGGATATCAAACTTCCCCGAAGTTTGACTATCTCGATCCGGACCAGCCGGTTGCCGATTGGATCAGGAGGCGTATAGGAACAGCAATCGAGTCGATTGTAAAGACCTTCAGATCGATCAGTTTTTTCTTATAATTTTTTCCACTACTCGCCGGTGGCCGGCAACGGTCGGCCACCTGAATCCGATCGTTATCCCAATACTTCGTCTTTTTTTTCTGATGTCCCATCTCTGTCAAAAAACTGGGGTACTTCTCTTTCCATCCCTTTAAGTATCACCTCGAATGTATATGTATTATTTCTACAACTATCTTCCTCTTAAACTGTTACATCATTATCATTCATTATGACAATATCGATACGATGGTTGAGATACTTTCGAGAACCCGCCGCATCGATCAGTCAGGTTGCATGCATTCACGACATTTTGCAGAAATTATAATTTTTAATTATTTGTTAACTTGACGGCTATTTTTCGATTAGGTAGTTTAGGGTATCGATCAATATGTTACCGGTACGATATGTGCAGGGACATCATGAGCAGGAACATATTGAGACCCATCGACAGATCGTTATATATTGATATTGTCCAGGTACTCGACGCCATGCGATGTTTCTATCAACTCAAAGACGATATCTGTGTTCGCCGTGAAAATGATGGTTGTGCGATAGCTTTCGATCCGGGCTCCGGAGCGTTCGTGGGATTGAACTCCAGCGCAACCGTCCTCTGTGATACCCTTCGCAAACAAGCTACCGATATAGAAAGCCTCGTTGATAGGTTGTTTGATTCCCCAGATTGTTCACTTGGTTCTGCCGACCGATCGCGAGTCGCCTCGGACGTTGAAATCTTTCTGGCTACCATCGATAAACTAGGTCTTCTTGAGACCGTAACACCAGGCAAACCATTCAATTTGGGTTGAATGGTCTTTTTATATTTAATTGAGTAGTCTGTTTTTGATCTTTCAGGATACGCATTTTGGAGTCAGCCGAAGCAAAACCGACATCGTTTGATAAGGAGATATTTTCATATCTCTCGGCTCATGCATCGACACTCCGAACCGAAGACCTTCCAGGTTGGCACTCCAGACCCCTGCATGTCGCTTTCGCCATTACCAATAAATGCTGCTTGAAGTGTAAGCACTGCTTCTCCTCGTCAACCATAGAGGACCAAAGCGACCTCGATCCAACAGCACTCGTTGCACTCACCGAGCACCTCATCGACGAAGGCGTCTTCCAGTTCGGCCTCAGCGGAGGAGAACCCTTTATCAGCCCGGCTCTCCGCGGAATCATTGAGACGCTCACGCGCCATAGTCGATCGTTCTACATCAATACCAACGGGACGATCATCGATAAGAAAACTCTCTCACTGATCGCACAATCGGGACATCTCTTCTCCGGTTTCACTATCAGCCTCGATGGTTGTAGTAAAGAAGCACATGACGGTCTTCGCGGAAAGGGCGCCTTCGACAAACTTCTCGAAGGAGTCGAGCTCATCAAATCATTCGATTTTCCATTCCGTTTCTTTACGGTGATCAATAAACTCAATCATAAAGAAATCCCCTCCATCATTGACCTTGCCCGTCGACTCGGGGCATACCGTATCGATCTCAATGCCTTCGGTGCGATGGGGCGTGCTGGATCCCATGCCCACGAGCTCGAGCTGTCGCCTCACGAACATGTTGCTGTCTTACGGTTGTCGCGGCGTCTCATGGATCATTTCGGATCTTTCATGTACGGTTTCTACCCCGGATCGGTCAAGGCGACCTTGCGCCACGAAAGATTTTTTTATGAATTAGCCAACAACCCGGACGTGCCGAAACCCAAAGAGGGCACTTTTCAGGCTTGCGGTGGCTTGCGGCGTGAATGCACGGTTCTGGCCAATGGCAAAGTCGTCCCCTGTCAGTCGCTCCAGTCGTACGTTATCGGCAACCTCAACGAAAATACTCTCGCCAATATTTGGCAACTTTCGGAAAAAGCGCATTCCTTCCGGCAGCTCGCTTCGATCCCCCTTTCGGCCGCTGACGAGTGTCGGCAGTGTCCTTATATTCACACCTGCAACGGCAATTGCCGCGCGATGGCCGCTGCTTCTGCATCTTCCATATTGGCTTGTGATCCTTTCTGTTTCTATCCTTCACGGAACTACCGTCCAATCTGGGGGGTGTTATGAGAGCGACGCACAAAACACCGAGGCTTCGTTCCATCTACTACTACCATTCCCACTGTAATCTCGACTGCCGTCATTGCTGGATAGGACCGGCGCTCGCCACCACGAAGAACAAATCGATCAAACATCTCTCCGTAGAAGATTTCGAATACCTCATCGAGGGTGCTCTGCCTCTTGGCCTCGAGCACATAAAATTCACCGGTGGAGAGCCGTTCTGCGATGTAGGCATACTCGACAAGGTTGCCGTTGCCAAGAGTCATGACATACGGACGACATTCGAGTCCAATGCGACACTCATCAGCAAAGGGTTCGCCAATAAGCTGAAAGCCTCCGGCGCGTCATTCATCGCTGTCAGCCTCGATGGAGCCGGCCCTCAGAGCCACGATTCACAGCGAGGCTCACCTGGTGCCTTTCTGAAGGCCTGGAACGGGCTGCAGGCACTGGTCGATGCCGGTTTTTATCCGCAAGTGATCTTCACCCCCACCAGAGCCACGTTCGATCAGCTCGAACCGTTGGTTCGCAAACTGAGCAGCCTTCCGCTCGCATCGCTCAAGGTTAACGTACTGTCGGACATGGGACGCGGCGGTGAACTTCACTTGGGAGGTGAGGCTCCATCGGTCGAAGACTATCTCTTCCTGCAGAGTCGTCTCAATGCGAAACAGATAAACAAATTAAATTTCCCGATCATCCTCGACCTTCCTCCGGCATTCCAATCGATGAATGAAATAACCAAAAGGCCCAATGGCTGGTGCGGCATCAAGGGAATATTGGGAGTGCTCAGCGACGGTCGATTTTCTCTTTGCGGCGCCGGCTATATTTCAGATGATCTCGTCTTCGGATCGCTCCAAGATAACGATCTTGCGGAAATTTGGAACAATAATAAAACACTCGGACACATACGCGACGAGCTACCGCAATCGCTCGAAGGCATCTGTTCCGAATGCGTCATGAAATGGCTTTGTCTGGGTAAATGTAGAGCCGAGGCTTACGTCAGCTCTAACAGCCTTTACAGTCCCTGCTCGTTCTGCGAGACGGCAGCTAGACAGGGATTCTTTCCTTCGACTCGGAGACACCAGAGCCGCGCCCCACCCCTTTCATGATACAGAAATTCACTTTTTTCTAATGATAGATATTTTTCGGCGCTTCAAAGTTTTGGCATTCAGAGGTGAAAAGCAGGGTGATCAGGAGCCAACGATGACTGAGTACGAACCACCTATGATTCTTCCACTCAACGTGTTCATGCAGGGAGGAGGCGACGTGCCCTACAAGAGTTCGACGTGCACGTCCGGCAACGGCGGAGCAATACCCGCGCCGTGCTTCATCGGAGACTGTCCCCCGGCGGGCGCACCGTGCGGCGTCGGCGACGCTCCCACCGCTCAGAACTGCGAGAGCGGCACCGAGCCATCGACCTACGATGACTGCATAGCAGGCACTGCTCCGGCCACATCGAACTGCTGCAAGGAGGGTTCTTCGCCTCATCAAAACCATGGCGGCTGGTGTAAAAACGGGCTATTCCCTCCCGGAAATTCCACATGCAAATCCGGAAACTCGGGAGTGGAGCCGATTACATCCTATGTAATCAAAAACCCTTGACTGTGCGCACGAAAAAAAGGTAACTATGAAGAGTAAAAACATATCAAGGCGTGATTTGTTGAAGCGCCTAACGGGTATATGGAGCGTTCTTTTGTTTGGAATATTCGGAACACCCAAAGCACGATCACAATCCCTTTGTCGTGACAATCGTGGTAATATTCTAAATAAGCAATCAAAGTGGAAGATCATCAAACAACAAGCCCCGGGACACTATGTCGTTCAAACAGACAAGGGTGCTTTTCTGGTTAATCAGAATGGTCTTAATCTGCTGCGAAGCGCTCAATCCAGTGGCAAGGGCCTGCTGCAAGGGGCACTCGATCTCCAAGAGGCCAATCCTTCTGTAGCAAAGGACATACTGTTCCATGACTGCATGTTATTTGAAAAAAGAGTTGGCGACCTCTTAACACTATACAGACAAAATCTGATCATATCTCCTGCCACGAATCAACTGTAGTGTTGGCACACAGCTACGTGGTTGATGCGATTGGGGGATAGACTGGTGGGAAGTAAATTTACACGCATATCACGTGTCAGTGAACTCAAATTTTTAAATACATATTTATATGCCGTACTATTTTCAAATATTTCGAAAATAATTCGATTACTCCTCTCGTTACTCAAAAAGAGGGCAACCTGGCCGATCATAGCGATAATAGTAGCCATGATACTCTGTGGAATTATTATAATTTCGCCAGATCGATTTTCTTCGAATCAAAGCGATCCTTCTTTTGCAGCCCTTGGCGAAATACATGTAAACGATCAGATCGAATCCGAGGACAATAGAAGCAATAACCGAACTATAGTCCCCATTCACGCCGACTCTTGCTCCGTTATTGCTTCGATTATTGACGCCGATACCTGCAATCCGGTTATAGATGCCGAATCTATACTGGTCGTGTCAACATCGAACGAGAATCACCGGAATGCCAAATCTCGAGCAATCAGCATGGTCTCCGGCAGAAAGGCGAACATAACGCGAGTAGATTCATACCGCTACTACGCTGCTTCCGATGATCGTGGGATTTTATTTTTCGAGATCCCGCCCGACATCAGAGGTACAGGCAAGCTGGTCATCAGCCGTGCTGGATACCGTCGGGCGATCGTTACTGTAGATATGGATCCTGGATCGCAGGTCGATCTGGGAGAGCTGTCGCTCGAACCGCGATGGATCATCGAAGGTCGAGTGATCGACATGCGCGGCAACTCGGTCAGCGGTGCCGAGGTAAAGGGGCATCAGACTAAACGTCGTTTTAGGGGCAGGAAGTCTATCACGGTCTCCGACGAAGAGTCGCGTCAAACCGACGGACAAGGTCTTTTCCGGTTTTCATCCACAGACCGCCGTGACTCTGATTGGTATCCTGATATGATCGAGGTGAAAGCACCTAGCTTCAGGACCGCTTTCATCGACCGCTCCGGCACAATCAAAAAACCTCTGATCATCGAGCTGGAACAGGGGCGGGATGTGGCTGGACAACTGGTCTGGTCATACAACTCGCAACCGGTCGTGGGAGCCACGTTGCGTTGTAGAACCTCCACCGATCCCGACGGCGCAATGGCTCCTGTCACGCGTACAGACTCGCAAGGAAGCTTCACACTCGAGGGTGTTCCATACGATCCTTTCTCGATTGAAGTCTGTATCAGCGATCCACGCGCCGCACCGGATCAGCTCCTCAAAGTGGCTCTAGGACTGTTCGATCTGGGACGGATCGAGGTAGAGGGTTTTGTCTCGGCGTCGATTCGAGTTTTCGATTGCGAGAAACGTCCAGTCGAAAACACGTTCGTCAGCGCCGGCATACCCAACCGTTACAACTTCTCGAGGAAGCAAACCGACCGGAACGGCTCTGTTCGTTTCACGGGCTTGCCGTCTGGAATAAAGATAGGTTTTTTCACCCGCCATGAAGATGCCCCCATGCGCACCTCCCCGGAAGTCGTAATAATTACAGGCCCTCCAGGCACAGACCACAACCTGAGTCTTACTTTGCCGCGCACACCGGTCTGTGTTCCCAAATATCAGGTTGCCGGACGGGTCGTTAACCGATTCGGTCGCTCAATTTCAGACGCCAAGGTGACTTTGCATTTGCGCACGAAGGCCGATTCCGAGGCGATGGACTCAAACGAAGATTCTCTCTACGGCTCGTTCCGTCACATACAGTCGATGAATCATACCGATGAGAACGGCTTCGACATGCAAGTCGATGGAGAACTGACAATAGAGTCGATCTCGATCAAACATCCTCGATACCTCCCTGCGACGATTTCGTCTGACTCGATAGACTTTGATAAACTCGGGGGGTTGGTGTTCACTCTCGACGACTTCAGCTCGTGGTGTGAAGGCCATGTCACGAATCAAAATGGAGAATCGATCGAAGGTGCCACCGTCTCGGTGGTCTACACGTTTATCGATTCCGATTCTCAGATTTCCGGGCGCTGTACCTACTCCGACCATTCGGCTCGCGATGGTCGCTTCGTGCTTCCCGTACTCGATTGTGCGAGCTATCAACTCTATGCGGAACTGGATCGGGCTCGCAGCCAGACGCTCTGCGGCACGGAGGGCTCCGAGATCCTGGCCGACAACTTCCTGGACCTCGTCGTCGACTCCGCGGGAGATTTCAACATCATCTTACAGCTCAGCTCCTACAGCGATCATCCCCTCGAGGGTTGGAGCGTTGAATCAGGGGGTGTCTCGCCCCGCGGAAAAACCGACCACGAAGGTATCTGCCGGTGGTCAAACCTCGAGTCGCGGGATTACGCCATCACGATCAGCGATCCTCGAGGCGTGATCGAGTCCTGTGGATTGAGCGCCCAGCCCTGGGCGGATGACCGCGAGGCTCACCGCATCTCGTTGCCGGCCGGCGCGTTGCTCAAAACAGTTGTCGTCGTGCCTTGGATCGGCAAAAAAGAGCTTCTATCGCGGCATGATGTTCACATCGGTCTGCAGATCGAGGATAGTGGCGAATGGTGCAGCCCCCATTCACTCCTCACGACCGGACATGGCATCCAATGGATGCGAAGGTCGCGTCAAGCTATCTACAGGAGCGGTTCCGAGGGCGAAGCGTTCGTTGTCAGTTACGAGTCCTTCATTCAGCCAGGGGTCTACCGATTCGAGATCTCGGCGCAGGGCTGTCAGTCCATGATCACCACGCCATTCACCGTCGTGGATCGGATCACACCTTTCATCCTCGAGTACACGCTCTCATTCCTGTGACCCGATACTTAGGCAAGCTGTGCGTGCACACCATACTCACTCCCCATCCGATCGGCTTCGTGATCTCGTTTCTCGAGGCCCCTCGCGCGATCCGTCCCGCCATCCTCATCTTCCTCGAATATCGGTCGGACGACTCGGATACGACCCGACCTGCACCTGTGAGACATCACGAGCTTGCCACTCAGAGCCCCATACCGATCACGTCGCTCCCAGCCTAGCATGCAGGCGGTGCGCAAAAAACAGGATGGGCAGAACAAGCACGATCCCGATCGCCATGGCGGCGGCGAGGTCGAGCCGGACGTCTTCGATCGACGCCCCTCGCACGGCTGTTTGATAGAGCGGATCGATGAACCAGTAGGTCGGAAACAGCTTGGCGATCCACTGCGGCCAGCTTGGAAAGAGGTAAAAAATCACAGGACCGAACAGAAACAAGTTCAGGCTTTTGACCAGTGTATAGAGGGTTTTGGCGTCCCCGGCCAGCGTGCCGTAGATGAGCCCGATCTCGATGCATACGAACGCAGCGACTGCAAGGGTCACGAGAAGCGCCAGAGGCTCGGCGGCAAACACACCATTCAAGGCGAGCGTCGAGTAGGCCATGACCAGTACCAGGACGAATCCGAGTACGGCCTTGGAAACGAGGACCTCGAACATCGTCACGGGGGTCACGAGGAGGGCATCGAGCGTGCGGTTCTCCCGTTCCTGCACGAGCATGAACGCGGGCACGAAGATACCTGCCACGAGCAGCACGTAAACCAGAATCGACGGAATGAGCCGGTCCGAGATGGAAGGCACGTCGCCATCGCCGGCCGTGCTCACCACGATCTCGACCGGCGCCGGCTTGCCTTCCACGTCGCGCACCAGATCGAGTGCCGTCAGGGTCAGCACGAAGCGACTGGAAGCGAGGCTTTCACCGGACAAATAGAACTCCAGCTCAGGTCGTGCCCCTGAGCGGACGGCCGCGTCGAACCCTTGCCCAAGCACGAGACCCGCGTCGACATCGTTGCTTTGCACGAGATCTCGAAGATCGACGGCGTCATCTGCGAGGGTCAGCCGGATCCCCTGCATCTCGGTGGCCGCGGTGGAGATCCTCGAACCGCCGAGGTCCGCGATCCCCAGACGCGGCTTGGGGTCGAGGAGGGTCATGAAGGCGATCTGAAACAGGAACGTGAAGAGGAAAGGCATCAAGATCACCCACAACAAAACGGGCGATCGAGGGCTCACCCTGAGGTCCCTGACGACCAGCATGACGATGCGAGCGAGGCTCATAGCGACTCAACCCTTCTCTTCAGGATAAATAGCGCGGCTCCCAGGATCACTCCGTTCCACGCCAGGATCATCCCGAAGTACGGCGCCACATGACCCCATCCGCGGCCGTAGCCAACCACCTCTACCATCGCGGCGCACAAACCGTACGACGGCAGGACCTTCACCCACAGCGACGCCCCTCCGGGAAAGAGGATCGCGAAAGCCGGAATCATGAGCGGTGCGACCAAGGCGAGCCCGCAAAACAGGGTGCTCATGAAATCCCGTCCCGCCGCGCCCGAAATCAAACCCAGCGCCGACATCATGACGGCGCCGAGCAGCATCAGGGTCCCCAGAAGCAGCCAATCGTCACCAGGACTTCCGGTGGCGAGCAAAAAAAAGAGCCCCTGTCCCAGCGCCAAAATCGTCCCCGTCAGGGCTTTGGCGGCGAGTACGTCGCCTCCCCTCGCCGGGGTCACCAGCAAAGCGGTCACGGTTCGTCGCTCGATCTCGACGGCAACCAGGCCGGCCAGCGCGAGGGTCTCGACCAAAAGCAAAAGAATCGCGAGTATCGGTCGTATCTTCTGGCGCAGAGGGACCTGACGCCCCGCACGATCCTCGCCGAGAATGATCGTCTCCTTCGCGGGCATGGTGACCGGAAGCGCCTCGCCGGGATCGATGCCCGCCGCGGCTGCCTGCATGCCGATTACGATCTCGCGGATCACGCTGGAGATGGCACCGGTGATCCCCTCGGGGATGCCAGCGTCTACGTAGACCGTGACCGTAACCTTTTCTGTGGGCACCTGCGGCGGTCCTACCTGCTCGCCGGTCATCTCCTCGCCGAAGGCGTTCGCGCCGCTCCAGATCTTCCCCGACATATCGCCGGGAAACGCCACACCGATGGTGATCTTCTGCCCCTCGGGGCCATCGCTCGTGCCGGACACCGCGGCGGCCAAGCGCCCCACATCGTCGAAGGGCACCACTTCGAGGCCACCCGACCTGGAACCATCGTCGTCGCCCTCGTCACCCTCGCGCTCATCGATCGCCTCGAAGACTTGCACGAAAGCGGGAGGGTAGACGCCCAGGATCAACGTTTCGTTCACCTTCGCAGGCATCATCCAGAAGACGACGACGACAAAGAGCATGGAGAGAGGTGTGATGATCATCCACAAACGGTCGCGAAAAATCTCTCGGAGGTCTTTCCAGACGATCGCCTGGATGATCGATGCGCGCGATGCGGGACGGCTCATCCCTCGAGTCCCCGCCCCGTCATCTGGATGAAGATGTTCTCCAGAGTGGCTTCCTCGGTATGGATGGTCATCAATCCCTCGCAAGCCACGGCCGCCTCGAGTTGTGCGCCAGCTCCCGCGGTGTCGAGCTCGATGACGTCTTCGCGGACCTTGCCGTCCACCTGCAGCCGCACCTTCACGGCTCGCTTGCCGTACCGGATCTTGAGGTCCTCCGGGGTGTCGACGGCGTAGAGCCGGCCCTCGTTGATGAAGGCCACCCGGTCGGAGAGCTGATCCGCTTCCTGCATGTCGTGCGTGGTCAGAAGAACGGCGGCGCCGCGCCGCGCCTCCTCCTCGATAATGCGACGTATGGCCCGACTGGACAGGGGATCGAGCCCGTCGGTCGGCTCGTCCAGGAACAGGACGTCAGGCCGGTTGACCAGCGCACGAGCCACCATCAGACGCTGCCGCATGCCCTTGGAGTAGCCGCTCACCCGGTCCCGCCCCCGGCCGGCCAGGCCCACCCTGTCGAGCAGTTTATCGACATCCAGATCCCGAATTCCGAAGAGTCCCGCGAAGAACGACAGATTCTCGCGCGCCGACATGTTCGTATAGAGGTTCTTCTCCTCGAAGCAGACCCCGATGCGGGCCCGGATTTCCGGATTGCCACGGTTCATCTGCATCCCGAGGATGCGGACAACCCCCGACTGGGGTCTGAGCTGCCCGGTCAGCATCTTGATCGTCGTCGACTTTCCGGCCCCGTTGGGCCCCAGAAATCCGACGATCTCGCCCCGACCGACCTCGAAGCTGATCCCCCCGACAGCCTCGAGCTTGCCGTAGGCAAATCGAAGGTTCTCAACCTCGATAGCCGGCTTGGTCATCGCAATCCTTTCCTTCTCCACCGAACCCGACAGGCTCTGCTCGTACCGCGTTTCGGCTGATCGGGCGTGTCTGAGCTCAGTGGCAATACGACGAGAGATATCTGCGATGTATCATTTCATCGCGTCGATATCAACGAATCTCAACAACCTTTGATCGCTTCGCCCCCCGCTCCTCAATCGAACACCTCGAAACGCACCTCATCGATGAAGACCTCGAGCCCGACGTGTTCTTCGGCGGTCGGAGACAGTTCGCTGGTCAGAATGAACTGGAGCGCATAAGACGCGCTCTTTGCCGGTTTGACCCCGGTGGCAACGCAGCGGGCCACAGGATCGCTTCCGGGATCGCGATCCACGTGACGAATGACCATTCGAGCGTTTTCCAGCTTCGGTATATATTCGGCCTCGACCCTCAGCCAGTGGTCGGTGACGAACTCGGCCGAAAACCTTCCAGCTCGCGCAGCGTCGCCGCCTGGAAAGGAAAAGTACGCATAGTAACGGTCGCCTTCCTGGGAGATGCTGTTACGCACATGACTCAAGATACAGGTCACGAAATTCGCCTTCCAGCGGTCGTTGGAGAGCGGATTGGAAGCCCTACAGCTATCGCGTGGAAGCGCCGTCTCGGTTGGTGCGAGCAGTGCCGTGAAACTGGCCCCGTAGGGCAAACTGGACACGTAGACCAGGAACGATAGCCGGAAAGACTGCCGGCCGTTCCAGAGCTCACAGGGTCGTATGTTCAGCGAGTTGAGAAGCACCGCTTTGCGATGACCTCCTCCCTCGTGGTTGCACCGTAGAGCCAAAAATCTGCCACGCTCGTAACGTCCGCCGTATCGTCCCTCGCGGTCGCTCTCCAGCGCCAGCGTACCGAAGCCCGCTCCGAGGAAATATCCGGCGCCATCGTCGCTCTCGAAAGTCTCTTCGATGAGGCGCCGCCCTCCGGCCCGGAATTGCTCTACCAGCGCACAGCGCTCCTCCACCGGGATACCGGCCATCTGCAATCCGGCCTGCCCGACCGGTCCCGATTGGAGCAGTTCGCTGTACGCTCGCGCGGCACTGTCGTACCGACCATTCATGGAATCCAGATCGGCACGCATGCACGCAAAGGCATCCAGTTGCGTCACCTCTCTCCACTGCCAGCCGGTGAGCAGCTCATGGGCCAATCCAAAGCGGGCTCCGTCGACAAAGCCCTGCACGGCGGATCGGAGGCTTTCGACGACCTCCCGGCCGTCGATCAACGCGGTTGCCGCATCGATCAGCTCGACACCGGCGTTATCGATCCCATAGAGGGGACAGTGTTGCCTGCCCCCGCCGGGGCTACCGATCACAGACGGCGGGGGCACGCGGCACGGGCGATTGACACCCAGCACATTGATGTGCGCTCCGTTGTAGAGAACGATCTCCGAGTCATCATCGCCGTCCAGCTCGCCCGTGGCCACCGAATAATAACCGGTAAAGACCGCCACCTTTCCCCCTGCACGGCGCGGCGTCGGCGCCAGCAGGATCATTCCACCAACGAGCTCCCGGCAGATCGACTCTTCGAACTCACGCCGCCAGTTCAGGAACGCTTCCACGAAATAACCGTTGCCGCCGTCGATCTTGCCCACGACCGGATCGTGCGGCGCAAACCAGTAGCCCATCGCCGGTGGCGGATTCCAGATCGGCTCGATCTGCCATCCATCACTATCACAAGCGACACGAAACAAACCGGCACGATCGAATCTAAAATCGATCTTCGCGTCCAGATCATCCCGCCGGGGCGTCGTGCCTCTGCTGATAATGAGAGCAGCTCTCAGATCGCCCCGGCTCGGCAACAGCGTCAAACCGTTCAGGACACCTGCCCCGAGCGCACTGGTCTCCACAAAAGCTCCGTTCTCGAACCGGCCTTGCAACAGGCCGAACCGATGGTGCCCGCTGGTCGCGATCAGAACCTCCACCCTGCCGTCCCCTTCCAAATCGGCCAGGACGAGACCGCCGATATCCTCGTCCTCGCTGTCTTTGAAAGCGACCGGAATGTACGCCGGGTCTCGACTTTCGATTTCATCGATCACGAGGAGCCGCCGGTTGATCAAAACGGCGAACAGCTCGTCGCTAGAATCTCCATCGAAATCGCCGCAGATGAGCTGGCCAGGAGCAGATTCACACTCATGGGACCAGCACAGCACGAGCTCTTGCGATGGCTCGTCCCAGCGCCATCTCGTGATCAATCCCTCGCGCTCGGGATGCTTCGGCCTCTTGAAAGCAACAATAAAAAAGGCGTCCCCCTGCGACCCGCCGCACTGCCGGTCGAGCCATGTGATCTTGCCTAGCTCGAGCCCGCAGTCGTCGTTGAAACGCAACGGTTTCAGGTCGAGAACGCCCTGCTCGTCCCACCTGCAGACCACGATCTGCGGTTGATCGTTCGGGTAACAGCAAAGCAACATTTCATCGATGCCATCGTCGTCGGTGTCGGCACAGATCACGTGTTGGACGGCGGTTCGGACCGAAGCACCCGTTTCGGTTTCCAGATTCAAGATTTGGAGCCGCGCCGGCGTGACCAGCCGCAACAGCTCCCGGTTCAGGCAGGCTTCCCGGGAGGCCGCCGAACCGGGTTCGGCAAGTTCGGCGGCCGCCTGCCAGTGATCGCTCGCCGCAGCGATGTCGAGCTCGAAAAAGTCGCACGAGCCGATCACGTTGTGGACCGCCGCCGCCACGTCGTTCGACGGTTCCACAGCGAGCACCTCCTGGAGCAGTCGCGATGCCGAATGGACCAGCCCCTTGTGGCGCAGTGTATCGGCATAACCGATGATCCTGCGCTGCACCTCCTCGCTCTCGGGCAATCCACGGATTGCCTTGAGCAGATCGAGATACGCCAGCTCCGGAGAGCCGCCGGCCACCACCGGATCCACCCGGCGCAGCAGGTCGTCGGTGCGGTACTCGAGCAGCTTCGTCTCCTGTTGCAGGAGTTTCATCTGCTGGCGGCCGAACCGCTGCTCCTCGCCGATCCACCAGATCAGCTCTCCCACGCCGAAGATCAGCGCCAGGGCGAGCACGACCGCGATCCCCGCCACGAGTGTGCGATTGCGCTTGGCGAGCTTTACAAAACGCGTGATCACGCTCGTCGGTCTGGCGTGGATCGGACGCTGCTCCAGGAACGCGAGCAGGTCATCGGCCATCTCGTCCGCGGTGCCGTAGCGCAAGTCGCGATCCTTGTCCATGGCCTTGGCCACGATCGTAGCCAGGTCCCTGGGAACCGCGGGATTGACCTTCTTCAGCGGTGGCGGCTCGCGCGTGAGGATCTGGTCGATCACGGTGTGGTGCGTCCCTTTCTGAAAGGGAACGCGCAGCGAAAGCAGCTCGTAGAGCGTGACGCCCAGGGAGTAGATGTCGGTGCGGTGATCGAGCGGCGCCGCCCCGAGGGATGCCTGTTCGGGAGAGACGTAGTGAAAGGACCCCAGAAACTCGCCGGTGGCCGTCAGGGAATCGACCCCTTCCTGGTGGGCGAGCCCAAAGTCCACCAGCACCGCATCTCCCCCCTTGCCGACCAGGATATTGCCGGGCTTCACATCCCTGTGAACCACACCATTCGCGTGGGCCTGGTGCAGCGCGCGGGCCGCCTGCATGGCCAGCGTAATCACCCGTGTCAGGTAAGTCGCGACGCCCTCCGGCCCAAAGAATCCCTCCATTGATCCAACCGTGACACCGCCGGCTTCTCCCTTCGAAGCATGGCCGGCCTCCGTGAAGAGGTCGGCCGCCTGCATCCCCAGGATTCTGCTCGCATCGCGGCCCTCGAGCATCTCGAGCAGCGCATCGAGCCCGATTCCGTCCACGAGGTCCATGGCGATGTAGTGCGCCCCACCGGCCTCGCCCACGGCGTGCACCGGTACGATCCCGGGGTGATTCAGCCCGGCTGTAGCCGATGCCTCGCGGCGGAAACGTTCCACCCGCCGCGGATCGAGCGAACGGTAGGCCGGCAGCAGCTTCAAAGCCACGGTGCGTCCGAGCGAGATCTGCTCGGCTTCGAAAACCACCCCCATCCCCCCGCTGCCGATCTCGCGGATCAGCCGAAAATCGCCCAACACGCGCCCCTCATGAGAGGGCGACCGCGGCGACCGGGCTGGCGGTGGAGCCACCTTCATCAGGTCGGATTGGTACTGCAAGTAGCCCTGGAACCTCCTCCGGAGCGGCTCCCGCAGGTCGGGATGCCGGGCGAGGATCTGCTCCACATCCGGTTGTGCGCCCCGTGACACAGCCTCGATGAAGCCATCGAGGACGCGATCGAGGCGCTTCTCGCGCTCGCTCACGTGCACTCCCCGTTCATGGCGGCGTAGATCTTGGCCAGCTCGCGTTCGGCGCGAACGACGCGCATCTGGACCGCGCTCTCCCGGCAGCCCAGGATCAGCCCGATCTCCCGATAGGTGAGCTGCTGAAAGCGCAGCAAAATGAGCACCTCGCGCTTGTCCGCCTCGAGCCGGTCGAGAGCGGACATGAGGCGTTCCTCCTCCTCGAGCGTTTCGGCTCGTGTGCTCGGCCCTGGATCCGTTGCCGGCTGCGCTGCCAGGATCTTCTCCGATTGGCGGCCGTCCAGATGGACAACCTGGCCGCCCCGTTTGCGTGCCATGTAGTGATCCGCGTTGTCGCAGATCGTGTGGGATATGATGGAGGAAAGCCAGTGCACAAAGGCGCCCTCGGTCTCGTGCTCGAACTGATCGAAAGACTGCAGGGCCGCACCGAATGCGATCTGGATGATGTCATCGGAGTCGATCTTCTTGCGCAGCTCCTGGCCGAGGCGAGCCCTCACCAGGGGACGGATCCGCTCGTAGTACCGGGCGAATAGGGCCTGCAGCGCCTCTTCGTCGCCCTCCTTGGCCTCCTTGACGAGTATCTGTGTGTCACCGAGTCCCGCCTGCGCGTCCAGGTTGCCTGTGGAATTCTCTTCTCCCACCGTCCAATCGCCCTCCATGGTCATGCCGGTGTGCCTGTCCGCCCGATCTCTCCCTTCGAGAGCACGATCGTGTCTCTTCCGGGATGTGGCTCATCTCTTCTCGACGTTCAGCCGCCGCCCTGCAACCAGCTCGGCGCGCACCGATCACAACCTTCCCGAACACTGATTCGGCCGATCGTCCGGAGCGGAAAGAGCTTCACTCTCAAATGCGGGATGTCACGCCTGATAATTCGGTCTTATTTTAATCCCGAGCAGGACCGAATGCCAGAGATTCGTTGGGCGATCGCAGATCGAACCGCGCCTGTCAGGGGCAGCGACAGAACCAGTTATTTTGGCATGGCCCCTTAGCGCTCCTCGGCGGGATTCTCGGCAGTCTTCTCGGGATGCGGTTCTGGGCGGGGAAACGTGAGCGTGAAGCGCGCCCCGCCCTGGGGGCTGGTGCCGACCTCGACCCGTCCCTGGTGCCAGTCCATGATCTTGGCCACGATGGCAAGGCCCAGGCCGCTTCCGCCCGAATCGGCGCTACGGCTCTCGTCGAGGCGGTAGAAGGGCTGAAAGATCTTGTCCTGCTCCCCTTGCGGAATCCCGGGACCGTCGTCATCGATCGACAGCACATAGGCATCGGGTTGGCTGCGACCGCCAATCCACACCCTCGATCGGGTGTGTCTCACGGCGTTGGTCACCAGATTGACGACGGCCCGTTTGAGGTACCTGGGATCGGCGAAGACCTCGCCGCCCACGCCGCCGCTCTGCAGATCCACCTCGCCCCGCAGATCGGACACGATATTGGCCGCCTCATGCAAGATCGGTGCGATATCGACCCACTCCAGGCGCCGGATCCCGCCGTTCTCCTCGAAGCGCAGGTAGATGAGCAGCTCCTCCACGAGCTCGCTGAGCTCCACGAGAGACCGATCGATCCTCTCGATGTGGCGGTCCTTCTCGTTCGGATCGGCCACGTTGCGGGCATCGTCGAGGGCGAAGAAGAGCCGTGCCAGCGGCGTTCTCAGATCGTGAGATACGGCGCGCAGTAGCTCCTTCTGGCCGTCAACGAGCTGCTCGATGCGCCCCGCCATCAGGTTGAAGCTCTGTTCCAGCTCGTCGACCGCCCCTGTACGCCCCACCGTGGCGCGCGTGTGGAGCGCGCCCTCGCCGAAGGTCTTGGCCGTCGCCGCCAGCGCCAGGATGCGCTTCTCGATCGGCCGCAACAGGAAGTAGATCGCCACTCCGATGAGCAGCAGAATGGCCAGCGGCGGCGCCAGGATCAGCACGATCCCGCTCTCCAGCCCGAATCCCGCCGTCGGTCCGCGCCGGGAGATGCGTGTCGCAAAGGGGCCGATCACCGCGACCTGGCTCGCGCTCACCGCTCCGTAGATATTACGCACTCCGCCTTCACGCAACACCACGACCTCGCCGGCATCCAGCCGGGCCCGTACCCGTCTCGAGAGATCCAGCGCGCTCTTCTCCACGAAGCTCGTCGAGGGATGGGGATAGCTCCGGCGCGTACGAGCCCTGGAATCCCGATCGGACCTGCGCCGCTCATCGCCGATCTCGTCCCGGCGGGTTTCGTCACGATCTTCGGGTCGAGCTTGGCCACGATCTTCAGGCCGTTCTCCGGGCCGATCCTCGCTCCGGTCCTCAGTCCGGTCCTCACTCCGGCGGGGGCGATCCTCACCGCCTTCACCACGGCGCAAGCCGCCACGCCTCCCGAAAAAAGGAAAGAACGACCTGCCCGACTGAAACTCCTCCAGGATCTCGGCGCAAGCCGCGAGATCGTCTCCCGCCTCCTCCAGCTTCTGTCGCAGGAGCTCGAATGACGAGGTGACCGATTCGGCCAGCCTCCGATCGAGAGCCAGCTCGAAGTTGCTGCGCACCGTGTAGTAGAACGCGCCAGCGGCGAGCGACAGGATCACAGCGATGGCCAGGTAGAATCGTAAAAACTGCCATCTCATGAGGTTTGACCTGCAAAGAGATATCCTACGCCGCGCACCGTCTTCAAGAACCGCGGCGCCGCCGGATTGTCACCCAGCTTCTGCCTGATCCGCGACACGTAGACGTCGATCGACCGATCCAGCCCGTCGTACTCGGTGTTGTAGAGCGCCAGGTGGATGTCGTTGCGACTCACCACCACGCCGGCATGGCGGGTCAGGTACCAGAGTAGATCGAACTCCACGGTGGTCAGCTCGATCGGGGTGTCGTTGAGCTGCGCCTCGCGCCGGCTCGGCTCGATCATCAGCTCGCCCAGGGTGATACGACCTGGCGGCTCCTGTTGCGGCGGCGCCATGGCGCGACGCAGCAGTGCCCGGATCCTGGCCAGCAACACCCGGGGACGTACCGGTTTGATCACAAAATCGTCAGCCCCCAGCTCGAGCCCCAGGATCTGATCCAGATCGTCGTCGCGCGCCGTCAGGATCAAGATGGGCTTCTTGAATGCAGGTCGGATCTCGCGACAGACCGCAAAGCCGTCCATGCCGGGGAGCATGATGTCGAGAATGACGAGATCTGGCTCGACGCTCGGGATGCGGGCACAGGCAACGCGGCCGTTTTCCTCGTGAAACACCTCGTAGCCCTCGCTCCTGAGCCGTTCGCTGATCAGGTCCGCCAGCTCGACATCGTCCTCGACCAGAAAGATTGTTTGCTTCTCAGCGCTCATCTCAAAGCATCTATCCTTTTGCGCGTGCGCTCCGAGGGGTTCGCGACCGATCGGCCGTCACCTATCGACCGATCTCGTGATCGAACCGACCGCGAAGCGATCGAACCGAAAAGGGCCCAGCCGAACGGCTCGATCGACCGGTCGCGACTACGATGGCCCTCTCCAAGATCATAGACTCTAACGCGAAGAATGGAAGCGGAGAGGCGCTTCCTTTACAATCTGTAACAATTCGGCTAGACGATTCCAACAGACAGAGGGCGGTTGGTGGCGCATAATAGAACCGTGAGTTTCCGGCACCTATGGGACGAAGTTCGGAATCCCGCATCGATCCGTGCCAAATCGCAGGAAAGGACCAGCTCATGATCGCCAGCGACACAACCACCACCGCGCGGGTCAGCGTCGGTGTCATAGCCGTGCTCGGCGTCCTGGCCGCCACGTGCATCACGACGTTTCTACTGCTCTCTTCGACCTCCGATCGGGACGAGAACCTCGATCTTCCCTGGGAGACCAGGGAATCGCAGGAGGACAGCCAGCTCGAAACTCGGCTCGACACACAGCCCGAGGCGGACCGCGTCAGCGTTCTCGCCGGTGGACGCGGGGAGGTGGTCACCGTTGGCGGTTTCCTGGTCCTCGACGGGGCCGCGCTCTCGGGGATCGAGGTGCAGGCCTTCACCGATCTCCACGACACGCTCCCAGACACCCTGGCCCAGCGGATCCGCACCTCCCCGGTCTACTACAGCAAGGTCGGCGCGGCTCTTCAGTCGGCCCTCGCCGACGTACGCCCCCGAGATCCGCGCGTAGCGGCGCACGGGCGCACCGGCTCCGACGGATCGTTCACGCTTTCCGTCCCGGCGGGAGAGTCGTTGACCTTCGGTCTCGACCACGATTTCTACTACCTGCCACGCGAGCAAGCCGGTCCGTTCGGCTGGCTTCGTGGCACGCTCGACGAAGGCCAACCGGAGCTCGAGCTCTTTGAAGGACGGCTCGAAGTCGAGCTCGGCGCCCTGGTACGCGGCAAGGTCACCGACAGCGACGGGCTGCCTCTCGAGAATGTGTCGATCACCCTCGCGCAGGATATGGGGCTGCCCTTCGGTCGCGGTTTCGGCCGTCGCCCGGGCTCGGGAATGAGCTTCACTTCTCGGGAGACCACCAGCGACGAACAGGGTGCCTTTACACTGCGCGGTGTCCCGCCCGGCGAGGAACTGCGCGTCAGCGCGAAGTGCGACGGCTGGGCGCCGGGGCGATCGGCGCAGTTCGAGATCGCGGCGGGACAGATCCACAACGTGACGATCAAGCTCGCCGAGGGTGCCTCGATCGAGACGCTCGTGCGCGGCCCCGACGGCAACCCTCTCCAGGGGGCCGAGGTTTTCCTGGAACTGGACGCCAGCGCCGAGGCTTCATCGTCATCCGGGACCGCGGCGGGCGGGCGTGGCGGTCGCGGCTTCGGCGGGCCGGGGGGCATGTTCGGTCTCATGAGCCGGCAGATCGTCGGTGTCGAACGCGCAGGTCTTGATGGCAAGGTCCTCTTCGAGGCGCTGGCGCCGGGTGCCTACACGCTACGGGCGGTCTTCAGCGGGTTGCTCGAGAGCCGCACCGAAAGCCCCATCGGTGTGACCGAGGAGATCGCCATGAACCAGGTGGAGCTCGCCCTGGACCAGGGGCTCTTCGTGTCCGGCCGGGTGGTCGATGACGAGGAGCGGCCGGTTGCCGGAGCCCTGGTGGAGGCGCGGCTCCACGCCGACCGTGGAGGACGCGGATTTCAGGGCTTCGGCGGATTCCAAGCCATGGAAGCGGCTCTGACCACCCCTGAGAGCGGCCTGAAAAAGGTGCGCACCGGCGCCGACGGCGCCTTCCTCCTGACCGGTCTTGCCGATGGAGCGACCTACGATCTGATCGCCGAGGCCGAGGGCCACGCCAGCGGAGTCGAGGAGGAGATCGATCCCGGCTCGCGAGGAGCCAAGATCGTCTTGGACCGCACCGGTACGTTCGAGGGGCGCGTGATCCAGGCCGCCACCGCCGCACCGGTGAGGGAGTTCAGTATCCATATCACCCCGTCGAGAGACGAGGACGAGGCGGGAGGGAGGTTCGGTGGCATGCGCGGTGACCGCGGCGGGCGTGGGCGCGGTGGGCGCGGAGACGAGGGGCCCGGCGGCGGGCGTATGGACCGCGGCGCGGAACAGAACGATCCCTTCGCTCGAGGTCGGGGAGGGTGGGGCAACCCGCCCGAAATGCCTGGCGGCGTGCCCGATGCGATGCAAACCGTCTTCGACGCCGTACGTGACACCATGCGCGACGCCTTCCGGCCGGCGCGACGTGTCACCGAGCGGGAGGACGAGTTCAACGATGCGAGGGGTCGTTTCATTATCAGCGACATCGTGCCCGGGACCTATCGCCTCACCGTGGCGGCCAAGGGGCTCGCGCCGGGCGTGACCGAGACGATCGAGGTTGAGAAGGGTGAGCGGGTGCAGGACATCGTCGTGACCCTCGGCCCCGGTGGCTCGATCAGCGGCGTCGTGGTCAATCCTTTGGGCCCTGTGGCCAAGGCAACGGTGGCGATCGCTTCGAAGGAGGAACCGGATACTGAACTGGAGCTGGGCCTCAACACGATCGAGCGCGTCGAGACCGACCGCGAGGGGCGCTTCCGGCTGGAGAGCCTTCCAGCGGGAACCTTTCTGCTGCAGGCATCCCGCCGGGATCAGCCAAGCGGCAGAACCGCTGCGATCGATCTGGACGAGGGCGAAGCTTCCGATGGCGTCACGATTCAGCTCCCCGCATCCGCCACGATCACAGGCACCGCTTTCGACACCAACGGGGTTCCGATGGAGTCGCAGATGCTCTCCTGTTCGGCCGCTGGCGAGGAGAACCGGCGCTGGTCGGCCAAGCGGACCTTGAGCGACGGCAAGGGGCGCTTCAAATTCGAAGGACTCACCGCCGGTGAATACCGGGTGAGCCTGTCGTCGCGGCGCGGGCGCGGCGGTCCCTTCGGAGGGTCGGCCGGAAGCGGAACCGAAACGACCGATGTTTTTGTCGACGCAGGTGGTGTCGTAGACGTCGTGCTCCAGAAGGAGGCGCTCGAAGGCACCACGGTTCATGGCATCATCACGAGCGGCGGCGTCGCCATCGCGGGCGGATTTCTGACTGTCAGCGGTGAGGACCGGCGGGCGCGCCGCTCAGGTGTGATCAACGCTGACGGCACGTACCTGGTGGAAGGTGTTTCACCTGGCACCAACCGGTTCAGCCTGCGGTTCGCTGGTAACGACAGCTTCGAGAGTTCGACGCTGGAGTTCGAGATCACCGACGTTGCCGATCTGCTGCTCAACATCGAGATCCCCGGCGGGACGGTGAGTGGGATTGTCAACGATGCCGGTACGGGATTGCACCTCGAAGGAGTACGCGTGACCCTCTCACCGAAGACGGATGGGGCCGGCGGGCGCGGCGGCAACCGGTTCGGTTCGAGTAAATCGATGACCACCGAAGAAGGCGGATTTTTCTCTTTCCGTTTCCTCGCGCCGGGAATCTACCGGCTGCGGGCCACCGCGCGCATTGGAGATGCCGCGACCGGCGAGACCGGGTATTATCCCGCTGAGATCACCGGCCTCACACTCTCGGAGAATCAGACCCTGGGAGGAGTGAACATCGGTCTCGTGACCGGCGGTGGGGTCCTCGTCATCGTGACCGACCGGAACGAAGAGCCTCTGGAGAACGCAACGATCACATTACGACAGCTTCAATCGAGCATCGCCGCGACCGGGGAGTCGCGTCAGGGTGGCAGAGGCACGAACCGGGGACGCACCGAGGAGTCAGGAGAGGCTTACGTGAGCGGTGTCGAACCCGGCACCTACAGCATGACGGTTCAGGCCAGGGGTATGGGGCAAGCGGTACTCGACAACATCGTCGTCTCATCGGGCAAGATCGAAAAGCGCCGGGTGATCCTCGATACCGGTCACAACGTTTCGGTGCAACTGCTGGACGGCAACAAGCAGCCAGTGGAAGGCGCGCGACTCAACCTGCGCAGCGCGTTGGGTACAAGCCTCTCCATCTCCGGCGGTCGCGGCCGCGGCGCATCCGACCCCGGAGTCTATCAGGTGGGGATCCTCGCCCCAGGATCCTACACCCTCGATGTCAACTGGAACGGCCAGTCCGAGACGGTCGCCTTCTCCGTGTCCGGACCTGGAACCATCTCGCTCGTGCTGCGAGGTATATGAGATTCAAATCTGAGTCGGAACGACTCACGTATGCGACACTCGAAAGGAGCAGATCATGAAATCGACCGCTGGATCCTTGTTAATTCTGATCACGGTATTGCTTCTCGGGACGCCCAACATCGCCGTCTCGGCCGATGAACCGGTGAACTTTGCGCGCCTCCTGCAGGAGAAATCCTCCTCGATCGTTACCGTCAAGATGGTGCTGCAGGTGAGCATGGACTTTTCCGGCTTCCGCCAGGGCGGCCGGGGTGGCGACGGCGGTGGTCGGGAAATCGAACAGACTCTCGATCTCGCTGGAGTGGTCGTGGATCGCTGCGGTCTGGTGGTGGTCGCCAATCCGGCGGGTGGCGGCGGCGACGGTATGTTCAATCGCGACAGCGTCACGGTCAATATTTCCGACGCCAAGGTGCTCTTCGCAGGAGACGACGATGAATACGGCGCCCGCGTGGTCGTCACCGATTCGAACCTCAACCTCACCTTTCTGAAAATCGAGGAGCTGGGTGGCAGGAAGATCGAAGCTCTCGATTTCAGCCACCTCGCGAAGGTCACCATCGGCCAGGAACTGATCGGCGTCTCGCGGCATGCTGAAGGCTTCGATTTCGCACCGTATATCGACATGCTTCGCGTGACCGGCAAGATCGCTCAACCGCGTCCCTGCTGGTCGGTCTCGGGAGATTTTCGGGAGCAGGGCCTTCCGCTCTTCGACCACAACGGAGCTCTTGCGGGCCTGCTCACCACTCAGAGGGGCGCAACGGAAGTCGCCGCCGAGAGCGGAGGAGGAGGAGGTGGCGGACGCCGAGGCCGCGGCATGTCCTTCATGAACAATCGCGGACGACGCTCGAGCGGGCTCTTTCTGGTTCCCACCGGAGCGCTGTTATCGACCCTCGCCAAGGTCCTCGAGATGGTCGGTGAAAAAGATGAAGAGTCTGGCACCGAGCAATCGGAAAAGATAAAAGATGGGGATAGAGAGTAAGAGCTCGCCTCTAGTGCGAGTGAATGGACGTTGAGGAGAATGGATCGAACCTCGATCCGATCTCGAAGGCAGATTCCCGCGTGCAGGGATCTGCCTTTTTTTATGGGAGCCCGGCGGATTCTTAGGGCCCGGTGGGTCACCCCGAATCGAGGGCTAGAAATAAGAACGAGACATGCACGAGACATGCGAGTCGGAGAAACCGAATAGGTAATACTGTCTCCCTGTGGTTCGTCTTCGAGGCTCAACCGCTCCCCCTCTAGCGCCACGCTCGGATTATGGTATTTTGTGGAACTGATGGATCTTATGAAACAAACTCTATCCATTTCGTTGCCCAAGCCGGCGACGATCCTTTGCAGATTGGTATCCTACGCATGAAAAACGGAATCGAGATCCCTCGCCGGTGTCCCCCACGGAGCTCACTGCGGTGTGCACAGCGTACCGCAGTCCCGGCGCTCGTCATGCTCTTGTCGTTTCTCATGCTCCCCGCCGCCGCCGGTGCGGAGGCCGCCGGCGCGGCCGATGCGCAGGACTCCCAAACCGGAAGCACCGGACCGGAATTTGACGCCGCCTTTCTGAAAGAGACCGCTCGGGAGTTGGCAGAGCGCCATGGCGCCGACCACCTCGCACGCGCCATGGCAGGCGTCGAGCGTGTCGCCGCGTTATGGCGCGAATCGGACGGCGACCGGCGCACGTTCCTGGGCTTCGTGCGCAAGCAGTTCATCGCCGATGAAAAAGAGCGGCGCGCCGCCCACCTGCGGTTGGAAGCGGCGCTCGAGTCGATCTACGGCCACATGCACCAGATCAGCCGCGATCTGCGCACCCCGATCGATCTCGACCTCGGTCCGATCAGCGGGCTCGACGGTTTGCTGGCGCGTTTCTCGCCGCCGGCGCACGTGGCTGAGGATTTTTTCCGGCAGAAGATCGCCCACTTCCTGGCGCTCAACTTCCCCCACTACACCCTCGGCGACAAGCTGAGAGATGGTGGCCGCTGGGACCGCCGCCGGTGGGCCATGGCGCGCCTCGGCGATCTGTTTACCGAGCGCGCTCCGGCCAAGCTGTCGCTGCGGATCCACGACTGCCAGGTGACAGCGGCGGAGTATGTCTACGACTACAACATCTTCATGGGACGGCTGCTGACGCCGGGGCACGAGAGGCTCTTCCCCGAGGGCCTGCGCCTCATCGAGCACTGGGGGCTGCGCGACGAGATCAGGGCTCAGTACAATGCACCCGGGGGTTTGCAGCGCCAGGAATTGATCTACCAGGTCATGTTGCGGATCATCGATCAGTCGATCCCGGCGCAGGTGATCAACAGCGACCGGTTGTGGTGGGAACCTGGCGCCAACCGGCTCTTCGGGAGGCGCGGGGACACATTCGTGGCCCTAGGTGCTCCTCACCGGGCGGATCAACGTTACGAACGGCTGCGGGCGATCTTCGAGGCCTACACCCTTCTCGATCCCTATTTTCCTCACAATCCCACGGTCATGGATCGTGTTTTCAACCTGAATCGGCAGCTTCCCGAGGAGACCATGGAGCGGCTGCTCGTCTCGGTGCTCGCCTCACCCGAAGCGCTGCGCGTGGGAGCGCTGATCGCGAAGCGGTTGGGCCGGCCGCTGCGGCCCTTTGACATCTGGTACAAGGGCTTTCAGCCGCGAGGGCGCTGGGACGAGGAAGAGCTCGACCGCATCGTCGGGAAGCGATTTCCATCGCGTGACGCGTTCCAGGGTGAACTGGTTGGCCTGCTGGAGCGCTATGGTTTCAAGCCGGAGACGGCACGCTTTCTCGGCGAGCGCATCGTGGTGGATGCATCGCGCGGAGCGGGGCACGCCATGCCGGCGGCCATGCGGGTCGACCAGTCGCACCTGCGCACGCGCATCCCGCGGGAAGGCATGCGCTACAAGGGATTCAACATCGCGCTCCACGAGCTGGGGCATACCGTGGAGCAGGTTTTCTCGCTGCATTGCATCGATTACTATGCGCTGCGCGGCGTGCCCAACAGCGCCTTCACCGAGGCGGTGGCGATTATGTTCCAGAACCGCGATCTCCAGATCCTGGGGCTGGAGGAGCCGAGCCTAGAGGCAGCGGACCTGCAGACCCTCGACACCTTCTGGTGCACCATGGAGAGCGGCGGCGTGGGGCTCGTGGAGATGCGCATCTGGCGCTGGATGTACGCACACCCCGAGGCCAGCGCCGGGGAGCTAGGCCGGGCGGTGGTGCAGATCGCCAAGGACGTGTGGAACGCCTACTTCGCTCCGGTGATCGGTGTGGCGGACTCGCCGGTGCTGGCGGTGTACGCGCACATGCTCTCCCACCCCACCTACCTGCCAAACTATCCGATGGGACATATCATTCTCTACCAGATCGAGGATGCGCTGAGCGATAAGGACTTTGCCACGGAAATCGAGCGGATCTGCAGGCTCGGCAAGCTCACCCCCAGCCTGTGGATGCAGCAGGCGGTGGGCGCCGACATTTCTACGACTCCGCTCATCGAGGCTGCCAAGGAGGTGCTAGACCGGCTGGAGCAGAAGTAACGGCGCGATCGGTGACAACTTGAGCTTTCAAACAGGGGAAAGGGCCCATGAAATCGATCAGCATCTTCAACGAAGTGCTCGGCCCGGTCATGCGCGGCCCGTCGAGCTCGCACACGGCGGCCTCCTACAACCTGGCGGTGCTGGCGCGCGCGCTGCTCGGCGATGATCGGCTGCGGGCCGCCACGTTTACCTTCGATCCCAGCGGATCGTACGGCAAGGTCTTCCAGGAGCAGGGATCCGATCTGGCTTTTGCAGCGGGCCTCATGGGCTGGCGGCTCACTGACGAGCGCTTCGGGCAGGCCGTCGAGTCAGCCGCAACCGATGGGTTAGCGATGAGGTTCGTGGTAGCGCCGCTGCCCGAGGCTGACCACCCCAACACGGTGCGCATTGAGCTCGCGAGCCGACGGGGCCGAACGTTGCGGGCCGTGGGCCGGTCGATCGGCGGAGGGTCGATCGAGGTGGTCACCCTCGAGGGCTGGCCGGTTCTGCTGACCGGGGAGTGCCACGAGGTGCTGGTGGAGGCCAGAGGTGAGAGTGCGACCGGAGGGACGGGCGCCGCGGGCGTGGCGGGAATCGCGGCAGTTGCAGGAGACAAAAACACGCACGCCAAGTCGGACACGAAGGCGGAGGATGAGATCCTGTGCCTGCTGACGGGCGACGGGCAAGGACATGCAAGCGTGCGGGCTCAGCGACACTGCGCCAATACGTCGAAAATTGGGAATGCCGGAGATGATACCGTGCTCTACATCGCGGAGCGGGACTCCGCTCTGCCAGCGGCAACGCGAGCACAGCTGGAAGCCCTGCCGCAGGTGTGGCGCGTGTGGGCGGGGTGCCCCCTCTGCTTTGTAAAGAAGGGCCAAAGAAAGGGACAGCCGCAGAATGAACAAGCGCTCTTCGACAGTGCCGCGGCGATGGTGGCTCTGGCGCAAGCGCAAAAGATATCCTTGGGCGAGGTCGCCCAGTGTTACGAGGCGCGGCTGCTCGAGCAGAGCGCGGCGGACGTATCGGCCGAGATGGATCGGCGCCTTTCGATCATGGAGAACGCCGTGCGCGACGGGCTGGAGGAGAGCCCCCCTACCATGCAGCTCCTACGCCCAACGGCGGGTAAGGTATTCGCCGCCGAGGCTGCGGGCCGGGTGGCCATCGGCGGCCCCCACACCCGGGCGGCGGCCCGGGCGATGGCCGCCATGCACATCAATTGCGGTATGGGTGTGGTGTGCGCCGCACCCACCGCTGGCTCGGCCGGTGTGCTACCCGGCGTGGCTGTGACCCTACTCGAGGAGTTGGGCGTTCCCCGCAAGCAGGTGGTGCGTGGCCTGCTGGCCGCCGGGGCGGTGGGTGTGGTGCTGGCCGAACGCGCCACCTTCGCCGCCGAGGTGGCGGGGTGCCAGGTGGAGATCGGCGCCGCCGGTGCCATGGCGGCCGCGCTCGTCGTGGAGGCGACCGGCGGCTCGGCGCAGGAAGCGGCCGACGCCGCGGCAATCTCCTTCCAGAACACGATGGGATCGGTCTGCGACCTGGTGCAGGGGATCGTGGAGATACCCTGCCACACGCGGAACGCCGTGGCAGCCTCTGCGGCGTTCGTGTGCGCCGATCTCATCCTGGGAGGCTACGAGAACCCGATTCCGCTCGACGAGACGATCGACGCTGTCTATCAGGTAGGCAAGCAGCTTCCGGCGGAGCTCAAGGTGACCGCCCTGGGAGGGCTGGCGCTGGCGCCGTCGGCAAAAGCGCTGAAGCGGCAGAGATGAGCCGCGTCCCAGGGGGCAACATCGACAAAAAGCAGGCAAGCAAGAGCGAGAGAGACCGCACATCATGACAGGACAAACACTTCTTTTCTTCTCCGGCGAGGACATCCGCAAAGCGCTCCCGATGCGCGAGGCGGTGGAGGTCATGAAAGAGGCTTATGCCCGCCTCTCGGCCGGCGAGGCGCAAATGCCGGTAAGAAGCAGCATGGCGATTCCCGAACGCGGCGGCAGCGCCCTCTTCATGCCCTCGGCGCTGCCGCACGAGGATCAGATGGGTCTCAAGATCGTCACCATCTTCGACGACAACGTGGGGCGCGGTCTGCCGCGAATCCAGGCGCTGATGATCGTGCTCGACGGTTCCACCGGAAGCCCGGTGGCGGTGATGGATGGCTCGGTTCTCACGGCGCTGCGCACCGGGGCCGGATCGGGGGCGGCCACCGACCTGATGGCTCGGCGCGAGGTCGCGAGGGCGGCCATCTTCGGCGCTGGAGTCCAGGGACGGACGCAGCTCGAGGCGGTCTGTGCGGTGCGCCCGATCGATCGAGTGCGGGTTTTCGATCGCGACGTCGCGGCGGCGCGAACCTATGCCGAGGAGATGGCGTGCTCGCTGGGGATCGCGGTGGAGGCGGCGGCCACACCTCGGGAGTGCCTGGCCGAAGCCGATGTGGTCTGCACGGCAACCACGTCGCCGACGCCGGTTTTCGAGGATCGCGACCTGCAGGCAGGAGCCCACATCAACGCTGTAGGGTCCTATCTGCCGGCGGTGCAAGAGATCCCCCTCGAGACGGTGGTGCGAGCACGCGTGGCCGTCGACCATAGGGGTTCGGCATTGGCCGAGACCGGTGATCTGATCATTCCCATCGAGCAGGGCTACACGGCGGAGGATCTGATCGACGCCGAGATCGGTGAGATTGCCGGCGGTGTCGCGGCCGGGCGGGCCACGGAGGACGAGATCACCCTGTTCGAGTCGGTGGGTGTCGCTATCCAGGACCTTGCGGCAGCGGCGCGGATTCTGCAAAAGGGGAGGTCTTTGGAGCTCGGTACCGAGGTTTCATTGTGACGCGCACCGTGAATCGAGAAGGAGCAACACTTCCTGTGAACGTTTCTGTGACCGTCGTCATGCCCCTCTCACGTGTAAAGATGGTGCTCGCCGTCGTGGCTGTGGCGTTTGCTTTGCTGGCAAACCCCTTCTGCTCCCCCGACCTGGCTCTGGCTCAGAGCCAGCCCGAGACGCCGCGCGGCGATGCGGGGTCTTCCACTCCCGGAGCTCTCAGCGGTTCGCGAGCGACGAAGAAGGCGGCCGGCACGGCAATGCTGCGCCGGCCCGCGCCCGACCCGTCGCGCTTCGTGGTGCGCGTGGGATATGTGATCCCCAGCGACCGGCGGCCGCAGCGCGGATACGAGGAAGCCTTCGAATTCCTCATGAGCGAAGTGCGCCGATTCTACGGTGTGCAGCTCGATCGCCACGGACTGGGGCCGTGGACTTTCCGCCTCGAAACCGAACCGACATCGGAACGAACGGCGCAGAGCAGCAGAGCACATCGCGGCCAGGGGAACGGGTCGAGAAAGCTCCGAATCCATGTCGTGCTGTCAGACTTGACCGTCGAGGAGATGGTCGGCAGCGGAGAGAGGGGCTACAAGCACAACGAGTATTTCGACAACGTCGTGGCCGCGGCGAGACGCGGTGGGTTGACGCCCTGGTCCGAGGGCGAGGTGTGGCTGCTGGTCGCCGAAACTCATCGGCAGAGGGAGAACGGGAGTATCGAGCACGAGACCGCACAGGGAGCCGGTGCGCTCAATTGCGGTGTGGCGGTTTTGGACGGTTCGGTGTTGGTCTTCGCCGATCCCCGGTGTCTGAACGATCACCAGCCGTACGACGGCCGGGTGCTAGAAGGCCTGGGCGAGGTCGCGCTGCGGTCTCAGGTTTCCTTTCCCTGGTACGAGGGGCGCGATGTCAGCTCCCTCTCGGCGGCGGCGATCGGCGCGGCGGCGCATGAGCTCGGTCATTGCTTCCTGCTGAATCACCAGTACATCCACGACGACAACTTCAACGGGACACTGATGGGCAACGGATTCCGCGGCTGGAGGGGGTACGCCTTTCCGCAGCGATTTCCCGGGGAAGACGCGCGCCTCGACCGCGGGAGCGCGCTGCTCCTCGAGCTCAACCGGTTCTTTCGACCGCTATTGACCGTCAGCGACACGACGCCTCCGGTGTTCGAGGTGCAATCGTCGGGGCGGATCGACCCTGTCGACGGCTGCGTACGCATCCCGTTCACGGCTTCAGACGCGCCTGGCGGGAGCGGACTTGCGCTGGCGCTGATCGAAAACGGCACCGGCCGTGACGGTGTGGGGAATGTCGACTACATCGAATTTCCAGAGCGGCCGATGCGGGCTTCGGGATCCTTCGTCACCTCCCGGTACAGCGTGGATGAGAAAGGTGGCTGGCGGATCAGGTTCTTCGACGGACAGTGCAACGTCTCGGAGCAAATTGTGAATATCACCGTGAACCCGACCGGTAATCGGAGCCCGATGCCTTTCATCTGGACAGAGACGAACCTCGTGGTGCGCGGTCAGAAGGCCTGGTTCGATGGATCGCTCTCGAGGGATCCCGAGGGCAATGCCCTCACCTTCAACTGGGATTTCGGCGACGGGTCTCGGGGTGAAGGCCTGCGGATCGACCATCTCTTCGAGAAATCGGGAGTCTTCGAGGTAAGCTTGACAGTCACCGACCAGCACGGCAGCCTGGCGCAAGAGTCGGTCTTCGTGAAGGTCGTGGACAGCCTGTAATTTCATTTTCCCTGCGCGAGAGGAAGATCAGGGAAGCACACCATACCCTATGCCGTTTTTCTCGATCTGCAATACGTAAACACCTGGTGCGGACCGGCTCAACTTTATTTTGGGGGCTTTCCATCCAATTGCCATTTATTGAGCAACTCCGCGTTTTCTACCCACATGACAAAATAGGGCATTTCCGCGCCTCGTTTCTTCATGAACAGCAAGAATGGCCGATTAAAAATATAGTATGTAGCGATAGGCAGCTCATATGTCTTACTTTCCGACTTGAGCTCGACCCCACTTCGGTTCAATAAAAATTCGGTGTCTTGCCGAGCAACGTCGATCCTTCGGCCTTTGAGATCAGAATTCGTAATTATTTTTCCTTCTAGCTCAGTAAACCGATGACTGATACGCCACACAATATCTGGCACTAGCAACACGTCGTTTGAACCAAAATTTTCTACATTTTGGTTACTTCCCCAAGCAGCAATCTTCTTTTCAACAGCATCAAACATTTCCGCAAGCGTAGGCTTCGGCTTTACTACAGCCAGAACGATCTGATTGGGTCTCGAAGTACAATCTAGATCAACTACAAACTCTGTGAGCTCGTATTTCTCATCCCTGGATTCAAAGAGGCAGACCGGTTGTCGCCGTAATTCGTAGTATGCGTAGTCGTCCTCAGGGCGGATTCCAAATGAACTCAATTCCGTTTCATTACCTGCATCGTCAGTAAATACTAATGGCTTGCGGTTCTGGAAATAAGGTATGGAAAACTCCAGATTCGCCTCGAGCTACAGCAATGGCGATCAGACCGATGATGAAGTGGATTCTACTTCTCAAAAATATTTGTTGCATGGTCTATTGCTCCAACGTTGCGCATCAGCCGCGCGTCCAAAGGTAGTGGCGGCGTCAGTCCCAGGTGAACGGACCCTTCACCTGGACCGCTCCAACGCGAGCTTGATGCCAAGACCCACGAATATTCCCCCGGCGATCCGGCGCATGAGATTCCCTGCCGATTGCGATCGACGAATACCTTTCGATGCTCGCGCGGACACGACTGCGATGACTAAACACCAAAGCGTCCCCGTGAATAAAAAAGTCCCGCCTAGAGCCATGAACGCCATCGCCCTGTTAGTACTGCTGGCGTCCACAAACTGCGGCAGGAACGCGAGGAAGAATATCGCAACCTTGGGATTCAGGACGTTGGTCAATATACCCCTGCGATAGGCCGTACCCGGTCCAGTTTCCGCACTGGTTGAAATGGCCGGAAGACTTTTCGCTGTGCGCGATATAAGCAATCTCGCTCCCAAGTAAACCAGGTACACGACTCCAGCCCACTTCACGATCGCATACGCAGTTGCTGACGTGGCCAGAATCGCCGACAATCCAAGGGTTGCGGCGATCACATGCACGAGGCCTCCCGTTCCCACACCCAGCGCCGATGCGATCCCGGCCATCCTACCCTCGGCAATGCTGCGTCCGACGATGTAGACCGTGTCCTGTCCAGGAGTCAGATTGAGCATGATCCCTGCGGCGACGAATACCCAGTAGTCGTGTATACCTAGCATGATCGGTGATCACCTCTATTTCGCCTACGATACTATCATTGAGCTCCTCGAGTTCCTCTGCCAGGATCCACCATTCCGTTTGCCTTGGGGCACCGACAGCGAGACGCCGTCGCTCTTTGCCAGGCCTGTGGTGGCTATGGTCATAACCAGTCTTCGTCAAACTCTGGAGGCTTCTCGCCGAGCTCTTCCCAGGTGACGCCGTATGGCGCGCCACCCGATGTGTATCCAGCAATGAAAGCGTACGTACCGTCGCAGTCGGCATACAGAGCTTCGAATCTCTTTCGAGCCACAACCTGCTTGCGTCGTCTCCTCGCGTCCGCGTGGGCTTGCACCGATTCTCGGATTTGTGCCTCTCGCTCCTCAGAGATGGATACACCCATTTTGCGAAGCTCTATGATGGCACAGACCAGATCAACCGCGAACCACTTGCAGTAGCCCTTGATGATGTTCTTTCCACGATATTTGCCGATCCAACCCGTGCTTTCCACGTGTTGAAGCCGAGCTTTCCGGTCCATGAGTTTCCTGCGTGGACCTCTTTTAGATTTCCTTTTTGGCGACATGCGAATACGCCTTCTCTCAACTCATCCTCGGCATCGAACATTTTACAAAACAGCAACGGCCCGATGTATCAGCGCGTCATGCTTCCTTGATAATGGAAAGGACTTTCAATGTCATCTGGAAAAAGATAAAAGACCATTAATACCTTCTCTTGATGTCTGATTGATCTCGCATCTCAACCTGTCAATCACCAGCGTCTCCAGTCGGAATTTTTCCTGCGCTTTCAGACATGATCATGACGGTTTTTTCAGATGCTCTCGTTCTGTGAACGATCCCTCTAGGGACTACGTAGCCTTGCTGTGGATCGATCCCGCTATCGAAGCACTCGATCAACGGCCTGTTGAGATCGGCGCCGGCGCAAACCCCGAAAATTCAAACAAGGGCTGGTCCACTCTATTTTTAGATCTCACTCATCGAGACACCCAGCGCGCTCGCCACACCCTCACCGTAGGCCGGATCGGCTTTCAAGCAGTGACCAATGTGGCGTATTTTGATCTCCTTGGGCGCGTCACCCATGGCTCGAGCTATGTTCTCGAAAAGCGCCTTCTGCTGCTCGGGGCTCATCATCCGGAACAAATCGCCAGGCTGAGAATAGTAGTCGTCGTCATCCTCGCGGTGATTCCAGTGGTCGGCCGCGCCTTCGAGTTTGAGCGGCGGATTGCGGAAACCGGGCTGCTCCTGCCACTCGCCGTAGCTGTTGGGCTCATAGCCGAGAGTACCACCATGGTTATCATCCACCCGCATGGCACCATCCCGATGGTAGCCGTGGATCGGGCAGCGATGTCCAGAAGTCCCAGTTGTTGCGAGCGCTGCGCATGTTGGTCTTGGGATCCCGTTTCACGGCGTGATTGAGATCGGGGAACTTGAGCGGATCGCGCAGGAAAAACACGGGTGTGTTGTTGCCCACGAGGTCCCAATTCCCCTCTTCAGTAAAGAACTTGATCGCAAAGCCGCGAATGTCACGCTCTGCATCGGCTGCCCCTCGCTCGCCGGCTACCGTGGAGAAGCGCACGAAAAGGTGACAAGCAGCGGTCAGTTCTTCGTATGAGTACGACGTGACAGAACCTTCGAGAGTATATTCGTAGTCTCGCAGCCAGAACGCATTGTAACCGATGCCCACCTGTGGCGGAAAAGCAGATGTGCCGTCGTTCATAAAGATAGCAGCCCGGCTCCTCACGCTCGGGGGGCGCCACGTGTTGTTCGGCTTGACGATCCAAGGACACTTTCTCGTGGCATCTAGAAAGGGAGTCGTCGCGCCCTCGAGGAACTCTGAGCTTGGAAGGGCACTTCTACCTAAAATGAGTCCGGTGCTGAAATCAGCAAAAACGGTCAAGCAAGGGCCGAACGGAAGGCGTACAATCCCGTTCCATGAGAGACGAGGAGCAAGACACAGATGAAAAAAACGACACTCCAGGTTTACAAGCAGCGGATGATCGAGGTACTGGTCCATATCCAGCAGAATCTGGACCAAGATCTCCCGCTCGAAGAGTTGGCGGGTCTTGCGCACTTCTCGCCCTATCACTTTCACCGCGTGTTCCGAGGCATGATCGGCGAATCGGTCAAGAGCCACATTCGAAGGCTGCGGCTCGAGCGGGCCGCCACGCGGCTTAAATCGAGCCTGGCGCCGGTGACCCAGCTTGCCTTCGACGCCGGTTACGAAACCCACGAGGCCTTCACGCGGGCCTTCAAAGCCATGTTCGGCCTGGCGCCATCCCAGTACCGGACGAGCATGAACATCAACCGAGCTCACCGATCCGGCTCAGACGACCGGGTTCATTTCCAGGAAGGTTCTCGAATCGAGGACTTCGAACTGTTTCATCACGGAGTAACGAACATGGATGTAGCCATTAAAAAGATCGGCGCAATGAACGTCGCCTTCATCCGGCATGTGGGACCCTACATGCAGTGCGGCCAGGCCTGGGGCAAGCTCTGCGCCGGCCTCGGACCGAAGGGCATGCTCGGCCCCAACTCGGCCTTCATCGGCCTCTGTCACGACGATCCCGACGTGACCCCTGCGGACAAGATCCGCTACGACGCCTGCGTCACCGTGCCGAAGAGCTTCAAGCCCGACGGCGACCTCGCGGTGCAGAGCATTTCCGGCGGAGATTACGCCGTCATGACCCACAGAGGACCTTACGAAAAACTCAACGAGTCCTACGCCCTGCTCATGGGACAATGGCTCCCGCAGAGCGGCCGGGAGCTACGTTCCGCGCCCTGCTTCGAGATCTATCGCAACAGCCCCGAACAGACCGCTCCCGAGGATCTCGTCACCGATATCCACGTCCCCCTGGAGTCGTAAGTAGAAAGGGCTGGATCATCATCCAGCCCTTTTCGATTACCTCGCAACTTTCCAGCACTCTTATTCGATCAGTGACTAATACTCATCCAGATATCCAACTTCGATCGTCATATCGAGCGCGATATCGGTGCAGCCGTAAACGACCTGCCCCTCGAGCGGCATGATCTTGAGCACCATCGGGCAAACCAGCTCTACAGGTACGCCGTTCCGTCTCAGCTCTTTGGCAAGCAACTCGACCACGTCACTCACATCCTGCAGCTCGGTCGGTTTGATCTCGGCCTCGTAGGCGCCTGTCCCGAGCTCGACAACCGATGGATATCCGTCGTCATCCAAACCGGAGACGCTTCCCGAAAAGTAGATGAAGCACCCGAGAGATTGATCTTTGGATTGATGATGGACCACCTGCGCGGCGCTATCGGCGCGTTTGACGATCTGCACGGTGTTGCCTCTCTGCTTGGTGTTATTGGTCGTCTTGATCGTCTTCAGGTTCGTGTTCGGCGCGTTCACCACAACCATCAACACATTGGTCGGCCTACCGTTGGGATCATCGACGCGTTGAGCAGTCACATCGCCGTTGTTGTCCGGAGCCGTGTTGATCGCCTCGGCAACCCTCAGAGCCCTGTCGATTCCCGACAAGTTTTTCGGCAGATCATCACCAGGTTTGGCCTCGTCTCCGGTCTTGGCCACGAATTCCTGGTTTTTGCCCTTACCATCAAGATAGCAGACCGTGATGATTTCGTCCTCGGCGCGATCGACCTGATTGAAGGTGGCCATGACGAATGAGTCGGCCAGCGCCTCGCCAGGTACTATGAAGAACAGAAAAAACAATCCCAACACAATCAGCAAACCGCTGACCTTCATGATTCCCTCCTGAAGCGACATCCACAGGATAGCCGAATTCGAATGTGACAACGTCAACAAATTCCGATCAACAAAGTAATATTACTTATATCACATATCGACAAAAGTCAAACTCTTTCTCAGGTCTTTCGGGATCATGAAAAAGCACAATCAAACCTCACCTTCTCGGCCCTTACCACGACGCCGGCCTTCCCAGAATCGGCGCTTGACCCTATCCTCGCCGCTCGTATGGTATTGATCATCGTGCCGCGTCCCTGTTCGCACGCTGGGATCGATCGAGGAGTTTGAGATGACGCAATCGGACATCACCGCAATATCAACCGCACTGTCGGGCAAAACCGCCCTGATCACCGGAGGCGGTGTGCGCCTGGGGCGCGCCGCGGCCCTCGGCCTGGCCTCCCATGGAGCCGATCTCGTGCTGCACTACAACACCTCGGGAGCCGGGGCCCTGGACGCGGCCGGCACGATAAGCAAGCTGGGGTGCAAAGCCTGGTGTATCCGTGCCGACCTGGGTAATGCCGCTGCGGCCGAAGCGCTCCTGGACAGCGCCATCTCGAAAGCCGGCGCGATCGACATTCTGATCAACAACGCCTCGATCTTCCCCAAGAACCGCCTCACCGATTTCTCCGCGGACGATCTTTCACAAAACATCCAGATCAACGCCATGGCGCCGTTGCTGCTGGCCCGCTCCTTCGCATCTCAGCAGCGCGAGGGCGTGATCATCAACTTTCTCGACACGCGCATCACCGAGTACGACCGCAACCACGCTGCCTACCACTTGAGCAAACGCATGCTCTACTCCATGACCAAGATGATGGCCCTCGAGTTCGCGCCGCGACTGCGGGTCAACGCCGTGGCGCCGGGGCTGATCCTCCCGCCCCCGGGAGCGGACGAGGGATACCTGGAGCGGCTTGCCGAGGCCATCCCCTTGAAACGCTCGGGAAACCCAAACGACGTGATCGAGGCGGTCCTGTTCCTGGTCAGAAGTTCCTTCATCACCGGTCAGGTGCTCTTCATCGACGGCGGCCAGCACCTCAATGGAAGCGTCTATTCGTGATCACGTACGCTTCCCGGCGATCCAATTCGTACCCGACCGCCGCAAGGCGAACGACGATAGCCGGAAAACGAGGAAAGGTTCCAATCGTCACCATCCCGGCGGTACAATAACGCCCACCTGATCACGAGAGCACCGAAAAGGAGAAATGTCGCTCATGAACAAAAAACGTGTCGAAGAACTGATCCGCGAGCTGCTGGTCGAGATCGGAGAGGACCCCGAGCGCGAAGGGCTCTTGAAAACACCGAGCCGTGTGGCGAAAGCTTGGGAGTTTCTGACGAGCGGTTACCGCCAGGATCCGCAGGTGGTGATCAACGAGGCCGTCTTCCAGTCCGAGGCGAACAACATGATCATCGCCAGGGACATCGAGGTCTACAGCCTCTGCGAGCACCACATGCTGCCATTCTTCGGCCGCTGCCACATCGGCTACATCGCCTGTGACAAGGTCCTCGGTGTGAGCAAGCTGGCGCGCATCGTCGACAACTTCGGCCGCCGTTTGCAGATCCAGGAACGCCTCACCGCTCAGATCGCGCGCCAGGTCAAGGACGCGGTCGAGGCCGAGGGTGTGGGTGTCGTGATGGAGTGCCGCCACCTCTGTATGATGATGCGCGGCGTTCAGAAACAGAACTCGGTCATGACCACCTCGTCGGTGCTGGGCAGCTTTCACAACGAGCTGGCCACGCGTGAGGAGTTTCTCAATCTGCTCAGGTAGCCGGCACGGTCGGGCACGCGCGAGGGTTGTCGCGTCCCGCCGGTCGCATCGGTCGCGCCGGTCGTAGAGCGCGCGCAGCGTACGTCGTCACGGCGCGGCGGCGCGCGCTGCCCGCGGAGCGCGCGGAGCGCGCGGAGCGCGCTCACTGCTGGTCGGCCAGCTCGTAGCGCTTGAGAAGCTCGATCCGCTCGGTCCGGGCATACCAGTCGTTGTGCACCAGGTCGACCGCCTCGATGTGACACCTCCCGAAACTCCGTCCCCTGTTCGCCTCGAGGAACTTCACCAGCCGGTCCGGTCGCCGCAGTGGCTCGCAGAACCTCAACGCCGTGCAATGAGCCGTCGAGATGCGGTAGCGCTTGTCGATCGTCTGATAGAGCCGTGATCCTTTGAAGACCCGCCGCAATCGATCCCGCAGAGCTCTCAGATGATTTCCTACCGGAAACCCCTGAATGAGAACGCACGACGGTGACGCCGTGATGCCCTCGAACTCGATGTCGAACGAGGAGATCTTCCCGACTTCCTCAGCGACCAGGTCGATATATGCGCCCGTGTCGATCCTCGCGAGCTCGAAACCCGCTTCGCAGGAGATGATCGACAGAACGGTGATATGAAAGTCGCGTTTCGTGTAGTAGTACTGGCCGGGCTCCAGGAGCCGAGACTCCTCGAGGAACGATTCGATCCGGCCGGCGGCGTCGCCGGACACACGGGCCAGCAACGCCACACCGCGCCGGTCGTCGCCCGGATCGTTGAGAAGATGATCGAGGTCGAAAATGCCCTGCGCGAATCCCGCCACTGAGCGTTCCCACATCGACGTATAGATCGATTCGAGAGAGTTCATGGTGTTCAGACGATCCCTTGACCGCAGCATCCCTTGAAGCATACAACATGGTATCGAACGGCAACGAAAAGATTCTTTCATCGGCAACAGGAGCGTGGCCCATGACGGCAAACCAGAAGAATGCCCTTTCCATCTCCACCGGACCTGCACGAAGACTCCACGCAGCACCGGCTCTAGCGCGGCGCAGCCCATCTCGCGTGCGCACCGCAAACACTACTGCAAACATTCATGAGCGGTCGCGTTCTGCGTTGCAAGCCAATTTTGTCGTGGAGCTCGTCGTGGTGGCGCTGGTCTGGATGCTCATGAGCACATCGGCGGACCTGCGAGCCGACGAGTGGCAGCCGGCCGCGGGTCCGCTCGCGAGCCGCTGGGCGCAGGATGTCTCTCCGGCCAACGTTCATCCCGAATACCCGCGCCCGCAGATGGAACGAGCCACGTGGCTCAACCTGAACGGACTCTGGGACTACGCCATCGCACCTGTTAATCTCGAGCGGCCCGCGTGCTTCGACGGCCAGATCCTGGTCCCCTTCCCCGTGGAGTCGGCCCTCTCGGGAGTTTTGCGCAATGTAGGTCCCGGCAACCGGCTCTGGTATCGGCGTTCCGTGAACCTGCCGGGCTCCTGGACCGGCAAGCGCGTCCTGCTGCACTTTGCCGCGGTCGACTGGGAGGCCACGATCTTCGTCAACGGCCGGGAGGTCGGTTTGCATCGCGGGGGCTACGATCCCTTCTGCTTCGACATCACCGAGGCGCTCGAACCGCGGGGCGAGCAGGAGATCGTGCTGTCCGTCTGGGATCCGATCGACGCCGGATTCCAGCCGCGGGGCAAACAGGTCGCAAAGCCTCGGGGCATCTGGTACACACCGACCACGGGGATCTGGGGCACTGCCTGGCTCGAGCCGGTGAGCGAAAACCACATCACCGGTCTGCGGATGGTGCCCGACGTCGACGCGCGCCGGCTCGACCTGGTCGTTCAAGCACGCACGCCGCAGGGCAGCGGCGGCCACCCCGATCAGGGCCGCGCTACGCATGCCCTGCGCGTGCGCGCCGTGGCCTCCGTCAAGGGCAATGAGGTGGCGCGCGCCGAGGGCCACCCCGGGGACGTGCTCCGCCTGGCCATCGCCCCCCCCCGCCTCTGGTCGCCCGCCGATCCCTTCCTCTACGACCTCGAGGTCACCCTGCTGCGCGGAGAGACCGCCGTCGACCGGGTCAGCTCCTACTTCGGCCTGCGCAAGATCTGCCTCGCAAAGGATGCGAACGGGGTGTTGCGCCTCTTCCTCAACAACAAACCGCTCTTCCAGTACGGCCCCCTCGACCAGGGCTTCTGGCCCGACGGCCTCTACACCGCGCCTACCGACGAAGCCCTGCGCTACGACATCGAGGTCACCAAGCGGCTCGGCTTCAACATGGCCCGCAAGCACGTCAAGATCGAGCGCGACCGCTGGTACTACTGGTGCGACCGGCTGGGCCTGCTGGTCTGGCAGGACATGCCGAGCGGCGATGGCTACATCGGCGGACGCGATCCCGACCTGAAGCGCACCGCCCAGTCGGCGCGCCAGTTCGACCTGGAGTACAAGCGCAACATCGATGCCCTCGTCAACCATCCCTGCATCGTCATGTGGGTGCCCTTCAACGAGGGCTGGGGGCAGTTCGACACCGAACGGATCGCCTCCTGGACCAAGAGCTACGATCCGACGCGACTGGTGAACAGCGCCAGCGGCTGGACCGATCGTGGAGTGGGCGACGTGCACGACATCCACAGCTATCCTGGCCCTGCCGCGCCGCCCAACGAACCCCTGCGTGCCGCCGTGCTCGGCGAGTTCGGCGGCCTCGGACTGCCGCTCGAGGGGCACACCTGGCAGGACGAGCGCAACTGGGGCTACCGCTCCTTTGAGGACCGGGAGAGCCTCTCCGCGGCCTACGTGAGCCTGCTGCGCAACCTGGAGCCGCTTATCGGCGAGGGACTGGCGGCGGCGGTCTACACGCAGACCACCGACGTGGAGATCGAGGTGAACGGCCTCATGACTTACGACCGCGCCGTAATCAAGATCGACCCCGTCGCCGCGCGCGGCGCGGCTCTGCGGCTCTACGCCCCGCCGCCGCGGATCGTTTCGGTGCTCACCTCGGCCAAAGACACCCTCCGCAAGTTGCCAATCCCCGCACCGACCTGGCGCTACACCCTGGACGCTCCTGGCCACGGCTGGGAACAACCTGGCTTCAAAGACACCCGGTGGTCGATCGGCGCGGCCGGCTTCGGGCGCCACGACACGCCGGGCGCGCTGGTGAATACCGCGTGGGAGACCTCGGCGATCTGGCTGCGCCGCACCTTCGAGCTGGAATCCACCGAGCTCGAAAGCCTCCATCTCTCCGTACATCACGACGAGGATTGCCAGGTGTTTCTCAACGGAAAGCGCGTGGCGGAGCTCGCCGGTTACACCAGCAGCTACGTTCTGGTACCGCTCGACGAGGCGGCCGTCGCGCTGCTACACGAAGGGAAAAACACCATCGCCGTCCACTGCCGGCAGACCGACGGCGGCCAGTACATCGACGTAGGGCTCGTGAACCTGCTCCGCGAGGAGGATCGATGAACCTCTGGCGCAGTGCGCGGGCCGTTGTGCCCCGTTTCGTGTAAGCGGTGGCAGCGTGGAGAGCCGCCGGATCAACAGCGATTCTTCAGCAGGTGAGGTGAGTCAGGTGGTCACGATATTCACGGTAGGCCATTCCAACCTGGAGTTCGAAGCCTTCGTGGCCCTCCTCAGGCACCACGGGGCCCGCGTCGTGGCCGATGTGCGGCGTTTTCCGAGCTCGCGCGCGTTCCCACATTTCAACCAGGGTGTTCTGCGCAAATCGCTCGATGACCGCGGCATCCGTTACTACTGGTTCGAGGACCTCGGCGGCCGTCGGAACACCGCGCCCGCCGAGGTATCACTCAACGGGGCGATCGAAGACCCGGCCTTCCGAAGCTACGCCGACCACATGGCGTCAGAGCCTTTCAACGACGCCGCCAGTCGGTTGATCGCGCTCGCCTCCCAGATCCCCACGGCCATCATGTGCGCCGAGCGGTCCTTCGAGCGCTGCCACCGCCGCTTCCTGAGCGATTTTCTCGTGGCCCAGGGGGCGGCGGTAAATCACATCGTGGCGCTCGACGACCTGCGTCCCCACCACCTGCATTCCGCGGCGGTAGTGGACGGTGCGGGCCGGATCACCTACCCGGGAACCGGTCGTCTCTTCTAAAGCAGAGCGGCAGGCGATTCAGATGTCTACCGATCCAGCGGCTTCACCCGACAGCCGGTGAACCTGGCCTTGCCGCCTACGATCCCGATACCCACGGCCCGAGCCTCGTTCGGCGTATCGGCCTCGAGCACCCGATCCCCATCGATCCAGACCTGAGCTTTGCCACTTTGCACGAGCAGGATGAGGTCGATCTTGTGACCCGGCTGCAGGGTGTGGTCGCCGGAGAACGCCACTCCCGCCTCCTCCCTATGGTAGATGAACACACCCTGCCCCAGGACCATGGCCTGCACCTGATCGCCGATGCGGAGCTGCACACCCCAGCACCCACCCAAGACCTCGATCGTGGCGCGGATCGCGCAGCTCGCGTGCTTCATCGCCGGGTTTTCGCAGATCGACCATTTCGCGCCGTCCAGGTTCTCGCCGAGGGCGGAATCTTCGGCCAGCTCCCACGTGCCGGTATCATCGTAAGCCGCCAGCCCATCGAAAACCGACTCCCACTCCTCCTCCGATCCCAGCAGATCCGCCGGCAGCCGCTCCTCGACACTCAACAGATGCGTGAACTCGGCCTCGTCCCCGCGGCGCTTCTTCAACAGAATCTCGACCTCCGGCCGCAGAACATAGGCATCGAGGAAAGCGTGCCAGTCCTTCTCGATCTTCTTGAGGCTCTTCTTCAGCGTCTTGACCGCCGGTTTGCCATGGTAGTAGTCCATGACCCGTTTGGGCGCGAAGCGTTCGAGCAGATAGAGCATGAAGCTGCCCCCCACGTCGTAACCGTTGAACCCGGGATTCGCGCGCAGATAGGCGTAATAGTCCACGGCCCCGGTGAGGGTGGCCAGCGGAGGGAGCGAGCCTCTGCGCCGCTCGTGCGCCGCCACCGCGTGGACCGGCACGCCGTGCACGAACCGCAGCACAGCATTGGCCAGCCCTTCGACGAAGAACATGTTGCGCTCCTCGTCGCCGGTGGACTCCATGGCGGCCACTACGATGTGCACCATCTCGTGCACGCGGGTCTGGTCGTTGTCATAGGGGATGTGCGATTCGCGCCCCGCCGAGAAGCCGCCCGTACCCTCCACCTCGGTGATCGAAGTCATCTCGGTAGTGTCGGCGTAGAGGAAGAGATGGAAAGGGACACTCTCGTCGACGCGACCGGCAATCTTCAGAGTGCTCACGATACGGGCGTATTCCTTCTCCGCCAGATACGCTGTCCGGTCCACCGCAGCCCCGGCCCGCGATCCGGGCCGATAGTGGATCTCGAAGTGCTCGGTGGCCTGCATGGCCGTCAGCTCCTTCATCGAACGCCCGATCCCCAATGGCTCCGCCGAGCCGGCCATGGCCGGAACATTCAGGCTCAGAATCATCAGCACGATCCAGTGAAGCATCTCGATAGTCCTTTCTTGGGGTACTACCAACTCGAGTCACTACTTAGGTATAGAGTAGTTGCACTTACCCTGCGTGTTACCCTATTTTCCAGTCCGAATCGCGCTCGATCACGCGATCGCCCGATCATCACATCCTCCTCAGGCTCCCCCTCTGATTCGCGCTCCGCAACCTCTCCCCTCGCGCTGCCCTCGCGCCACTCAAAACAAAGAGTTATGAATCTGCACTGTTATTTTTGCGTCTCGTGACCATCAGATCTCACAGACGTTGGGTTCTCGACGTATTTTTTTTAATGCAACCGAAGCGATTGGAACCGCCTGGCGAGGTTCGTGGCCACGTTGGTGAACGGGTTCTGTCAACAGGCCGGGACATCTGGCCTCAACCACGCTATCATGGACATTCGAGGTGGTTCGATCCGGGAAGAAGCAGCAGCCACGACGGAAACACCGATCGACCGCTGCTCGAGCCCTCCCTCCCTAACCTGGTCAGGCACCCACCGATCAGCGGAGAATCGACATGTTCGCGATCTTGTTTGCTCTTCGGTCTTTTGTTCTCCTGATAGCCCTGGTCCCCCTGTCGTTGGCGCATCCGGTCCCCGCCGACGGCTCCGCGGGTCCACCGGCGCGTGAGCAGGAACAGGGTGAGGACCAGGCCCAGGATCCGGCACTCGATCTCTACTACAGCGCGAACGCCCTCTACAACCGGAACCTCTACTCGCTGGCCATCGATGAGTACGACACCTTTCTCGAGCGCCATCCGCGCCACGACAAGGCCCCCCATGCGCGTTTGGGTCTGGCGCTCTGCCACTACAACCTGGGTCACAAGAAGAAGTGCGAGCCCCTTTTCGCCGAGCTCGTCGGCGACAGAAACATCGGCAACCAGCAGGAGATCCACAACCTCTGGGGACAGAGCCTCCTGGCCCTCGAGCGCCTGCCCGAGGCCGAATCGGCCTTCGCCTGGAGCGCCAACCACACCGGCGATGACGAGCAGACCTTGCAGGGATTGGCGGGCCAGATCGAAACCCAGTACCGCCAGAGCAAGTGGAAGGACGTGGCCCGCAACAGCACCCGCTTCCGCGAGCAGTACGACACCTCGAGCCTGCTCGACCGCGTCACCTTTCAGGGCGCCGTGGCGCGCTTCGAGCTGGCCGAGTACGAATCCGCCCGCAGACTGCTCGACGCCGTCGATCTCGACGGGGAGACCGAGGCCTTCAAGCAGCACGTCGCCTTTCTGCTGGCCGAATCCCACCGCCTGCTCGAAGACCCACAGGGCGCGATGAAGCACTTCAACCGCGCCGCCCGCAACCTGCAAGGGGCTTTCACCGCCGAAGCTCTCTACCGGCTGGGATACATCCGTTTTCAGCAGGGGGACCACCGCGGCGCGATCCGCGACCTGCAAGAGCTGCTCGATGCACACGGCGCCTCCCCTCACACCTCCTCGGCGCGGCTCTACCTCGGTCGCAGCTACCTCGAACGAAATCAGCTCAACGAGGCCCAGGCAGTGCTGAAAACGGTGCCCTCGTCGTCCGGCGAGTACGGCACGGCCAGGCTCTGGCTGGCGCGCGCCATGATCGCTCAGAAGAAGGAGACGCAGGCCCAGCGCACCCTGGCACAGGCGCTGAAAATCGTCCCGGCGAACAGCCCGATCTACGACGATCTGCTCTTCGAGTCGGCCTCGATCCAGATCAAACGCGACGACTTCACCCGCGCCGCGACCGGCTTCCAGGCGCTCGTCGACAGCTTCCCCCGCTCCCCGCTCTACGGCGAGGCGCTGCGGCTGCTGGCCTACACCTTGCACAAGGCAGGGCGTCACCAGGAGAGTTTCGCCCGCTGTACGCTCTTCCTGCAGAAGTACCCCAAGTCGGAGCGGCGCGCCGAGATCGATTTCATGGCCGCGGAAAACCTCTTCCTCCAGGACAAGCGAGCCGAGGCCACCCCGCGCTATCGCCAGTTCGTCGCCACCTACCCGGCGCACACTCAGACGCCCTCCGCGCGCTTCCGCCTCGGCCAGATCCACTACAGAAAGAAAGAATGGCGCGCAGCGCTCAAAGAGCTCGGCGCTCTCGATGACAAAAGCCTGCAGAGCTCACCCTTCTTCGCGCAGCTCGATTTCCTGCGCGGCGAGTGCCTCTTCAACGTGCGCGAGTGGGCTGCGGCGGCGCAGGCCTTGACGCGCTTCTGCGAGGCTCACAAGACCGCGCCCAACGCAGATCTCGCGGCGCTCAAGGTGGCCCTGGCGCACGTGCAACTCGGCGCGTCCGACAGCGCCGTGGCGGCGCTCAACACCTTTCTGAAGCGCTACCCCAAGAGCCCCTATCTCTCCCACGGCCTGCTCGAGCTGGGCCGCCTGCACTACGAAGCCGGCCGCTACGGTGAGGCCAAGGGGCCGCTGCTCCAGGCCAGCAGGAAGACCGAACACCCCCATGCGCTCTACTACCTGGGCTACGTGGCCATGGCCGAGGGCCAACCTGACGAGGCGGCCAAACACTTCCGCAGCCTCTCCACCGCCCATCCGGGACACGAGCTCGTCACCGACGCGCTGCTCCAACTGGGTTTGATGCAGATCCGCATGGAACGCTACCGCGACGCCGAGAAAACCCTCGCGCGCTTGCTCGAGAACGATCCGCCCGCTGACCGCGCCGACTCGGCCTGGTTCTACTTAGGGCTCGCCCGTGCCCGCCAGTCGAAGTGGAAAGACGCGGTCGGCCCGCTGGAAACCGTGCTGAAGCGTTTTGCGGACTCCAGCCTGCAGGACCGCGCGCTCTACGAGCTGGCTTGGTGCGACAAGGGACAGAAGCAACCGGAGCGCGCCGTGCGCCGCTACGCCGAGTTCATCGAACGCTTCCCGAAGAGCCCGCTCCTGCCGGAGGTGCTCTTCGAGCTGGCCGAGTTGGAGTACGAGGTGCAGGCCTACAATCAGGCCACCGCGCGCCTGCTGGCGCTCACGCGTCTCGAAATCAGCGAGGACTTGCGCGAGCGCACCTACTACCGGCTGGGCTGGAACTACTACTCCAGCGACCGTCTCGCCGATGCGGCGCAGTGGTTCGAGGCGCTGATTACGGCCTTCCCGCGATCGCGGCATCTGGCGCTGGCCCTCTACCAGGCCGGCGAGGGGCGTCTGGCACTGAAGGAATTCGAGCCCGCTTACCGGCACTTCCGCAGGCTCATCGACTTTGCCGACGGCGCCGGTGAGAACAGCGACGAGAGCGGTGCGGATGCTCGCGGCGGCAGGGATCTTCGTAAAAACAGCTCCGACAGCGGGGGTGCCTACAGCGAGCAGGCCCTGCTGCGTCTGGGCGAGTGCGCCGCCCTGACCCAGCGCTGGAAGGAGTCGGAAAACGTCTGTCTGCGATTTGCCCGGCAGTTCCCGAAGAGTGATTTCAAGAACCGCGCCCTCTTCGGCCGCGGCTGGGCGCTGGAGAACCAGCAGCGCTACACCGAGGCGATCGAGGCCTACGGCAAGGTGCTGGAACGGGGCCGGCGCGACGAAACCAGCGCCCGCAGCCAGTTCCAGATCGGCGAGTGCCTCTTTGCGCAGCAAAAATACGACGAGGCGATCAAGGCGCTCATCAAGGTCGAGGTGATGTACGCCTTCCCGGAGTGGAGCGCCAAAGCCCTGCTGGAGACGGGGCGCGCCCTCGAGATCCCCGGCAAATCCTCCGAAGCCCGCGCCTGCTACAGCGAGGTCGTCGAAAAATACCCGGATACCGACGCCGCGCTCGTGGCACGCCGCAAGCTCGAAGCGCTGGGAGGAGAGTAGCCGTGATCGATTATGAGAGAAGGAGTGTGACGATGTCACGAGCCGAGACCACGACACGATCGATGCTCATTCTGTTCTTCGCGCTGGTGATTTTCCTCGCCGGCCCGGCGCTGATTTGGGCGCAAGGCAATGCGGCCGACGAAGCCGCGGTCGCCCCGGCGGGAGGGGAGGCGGACGCTACCCCGGGCTCGGAGACGCAAGAGGCCGGGAAGCTCGACATCTTCTCCCTGCTCTACAAAGGCGGATGGGTCATGATCCCCATCGCCCTGGCGTCGATCCTGGCCTTGACGCTGACCATCGAGCGGTTCGTCAGCCTGCGCAAGATCAAGATCATCCCGCCTGCGTTTCTCGACGGCCTCGAGCCGCTCCTGAAGCAGAACGGCGCCGACTCGAGCTCCGGCAAGGATTACTGCGCTCAATACCCCTGCGCAATCGCCAACATCATCAAGGCCGGATTTTCCAAGGTGACCCACAGCGAGGAGCGCCTGCAGTGCGCCCTCGAGGACGCCGGAGCACGCGAGGTGGACCGCATGAAGCGCAGCCTCAAGCCGCTCTCCATGATCGCCACGATCTCCCCGCTGCTCGGGCTTTTAGGAACGGTTTACGGCATGATCGGCGCCTTCCAGGCCGCCACGGCCGCAGGTGTTGGTAAATCGGACGTCCTGGCCCAGGGGATCTACGAGGCTCTGGTGACCACGGCGGCGGGGCTGACCCTGGCGATCCCCGTGCTGATCGTGTACCAGGTGCTCAACAACCGCGTCGATTCGATCGTGGACGAGCTCGATGACCGCGCCGAGGAGTTCATCGCACTCGCCGTGGGACAGAGGACCGCCGAAGGTGTGAGGTAAGGAAAAGAGGAGCCGACGACAATGCGCATTAAGCGGAAGATGGAAAGCGAACAGACGATCATCAACGTCACCTCGCTGCTCGATGTGATGTTCATCCTGATCATCTTCTTCCTGGCCACCTCGACCTTGCAGCGCGAGGAGCACGACATCAAGGTCAACCTGCCCTCGGACAGCGCGCCAGGCTCTTTGAGCTCGGTGAGCCGCACCCTGGTTATCAACGTACGCAAGGACGGCAGCTACTACATGCAGAACAAGGTCAAGACCCTGGAGGAGATGCGGCAGACCGTGACCGACGCCGCGAGCCGCAACCCCGAACAGAAGGTGCTGATCCGCGGCGACCGCGAGGCTCTGCACGGCTATGTGGCGGCGGCGGTGCGCACCTGCAAAGGTGCCGGCATCGGGGAGGCCAACATCGGGTACCAGCACCGGCCGATCCAGGAGTGAAACCGGAGGATAGCCCCATGCGCAGCGCACAAAATCGCTCGCACGGCGCGCCACGAAGGCGGCCGGTGGAGCTGGTGGAGCAAACGGACGCCGGCTCATCGATCGGGGGTTGGATCTCCTGGCGTCTGGCCGCCTGCGTGCTGGCCGTTGTGCTGACCGCTTCGCTTCTGACCCTCTTTCTCGTGCCCTGGCTGCTCGACTACTACACCGATGGCGTCTCGATACGTCAAACGGCTCGCGAATCGCTGCTGCGCGAAATCCTGTGGGAGCCTCCCCGGATCCTGACCGGCGCGATCAACGCGAGCTCCGAGAACTACGAGCCCTCCCTTTCGGCGGACGGCTTGACCATGGTGTTCACCCGCGGCCGCGCGCGGCACAACGCCGATCTCTACCAGACCCGCTGGAGCGCTGCCGGCTGGAGCGATCCTGAGCCGTTGGAGCGCGTCAACACCGCAGACGACGAGCTCGGTCCCGAGCTCAGCCGCGACGGGCGCTACCTCTACTTCTACTCTAACCGGCCCGGCGGCTACGGCGGATACGACCTCTGGGTGGCGCGCTGGAACGGCGCCGGCTGGTCGCCGCCCGAGAACCTCGGGGAAGCGATCAACTCGGCCTTCAACGAGTACGGCCCGGCGCTCACCGCCGACGGAATGCGCCTTTTCTTTTCCTCGAACCGGCTGCGCCGCGAGTTGACCGGCGAGGAGCGCAATGCCTGGCAGGCGACGCTGCGCGAGCTCATCTTTGCCGGCGACTATGATATTTTCTGCGCTCTTCTCGACGTACCACGGGTCGCCCCGGCGTCCCCGGCACCGGCAGCTCCCCGGGAACCGACCGCCACGATCGCGGATACCTCATCCCCCGCGGACCAGCAACCCGAGGGGGCCACCGCGCAGGAAGATTCCGGCACAGCCGAGGGGCGCACCCTCGCTGCCGGGGATCGCGGACTGCCCCCCCTTCCCGAAATCGCTCCGGCACAGCGTGTGGATGCGCTCAGCTCCCCCGGTCACGACGGACAGGTGGCCTTCGCGCCGCACGGCGATTTCGTCTACTTCGCGTCCAATCGCGACGGTGGCATGGGCGCCTTCGATATCTACCGCGCCAGGCTCTTTGAAAACGAGCTCCTGCCGGCCGAGAACATGAGCGCTCCGGTAAACGGCCCCTTCGACGACATGGATCCCTCGCTGATCCTGGAGGGGCACGGCCTGCTTTTCAGCTCGAACCGGATGGCGAAGGGGGAAACGCGCCCCTTCCAGCTCTACCGCACGGTGAGCCGCGAGGTCATCTGCCGCAAGAACTGGTCGGGTCTGGCAGGGCTGCTGCGCCTGTTGGACGAGATCAAATGGCCGCTGCTGCTCCTGCTCCTGGGATTGCTGGCCCTGGTGCTGCTGCTGAGGTACCTGGCCAGCCGCCAGTTCAGGGTGCACGCCTCGCTGGTGCAGCGGTGCCTGCTGGCGTCATTGCTGCTGCATCTCCTGCTGGCGCTCCTGCTCAGTTCCTGGATTGTGGGGTCCGCCCTTTACGACATGGCCGGCTCGGGGGAGGACGAATTCTTTCTGGATACCGACGCCCTGGCCGGCGAGCGGCTGGGGCTCGACATCCGCGAGGATGTGGCCGCTCTGGAGCCGGCCCGGGACAGCCAGGTCTTCGAGATGCGGATCGATACTCTCGCGGCGCTCGACCAGGAGCAACCGATCGAGCCTACCCGGCCGGAGTGGCAGCCGGCGCAGCCCCCGGACGTGGCCGCCGAGTGGGAGCCGCAGATCGAGAAGACGCGGCCGATCGAGAACGCGGCTGCGAGCGCACTCGCGAGGGCCGAGGTGGCCACCGCATATCGTCAGCTCGAGATCGGACTGCGGCCACGTGTCATGGAGGAGCCGGAGGCACCCGAGGCGGTGGCGGAGCGCGAGTTGACGCCGGCCAGCGACGGTGATGATCTGGCGCAGCCCGTGCGGATCGAGGACCGGCTCGTCGAGCGTGGCGCAACGCCACTGATGTCGCCGCCGCAAAACCTTCCAACGCCTTCTTTCGACAACAACGCCGCCTCGCTGGTCACCGGTAATCCGCTCGCGTCAACGGAGATACCAGCCGAGACGAACGAGCTGCCCAGGGCGCGGGCGGAGGCTGCGTCGCGTACATCGAACAGCGAGCTCGACGCTCGGCAACCGGTGCGGCTGGCGCTGGAAGTGCCCGACGTTTCGGGGCGTCCGACGAGCCCTGAGCCTACGGAGCTCGCGAGGCCGACTCCGGCGGCGCGACGCAACGCCGAGCCCGAGCCCGAGGACGAAGCCGCGGCCGGCGAACCCAAACCGCCACAAGGGGTATCCCTGCCGTTGCCTGAGATGCAGAGCCGCACCGATGCTCCCCAGAGCCTCGTGGCCGAGCTGAACCCGACGCGCTCGGCGGTAACGTCGGAGCGCGACAGGGCCGAAGAACTGGAGCGTAACGTTCCACCGGCGGCTACCGAGCGCAATCTTCCCGATCGAGAGGCGACGAATCCGTCGATCGTTCTGGAGACACCGCGCAAAACCGCGCCGCCTCGGTCGCGGCGCGAGGCACGCAGCGACGAACGTAAGATGGCCACCTTGCGTCCCGACAGCTCCAGCGCTCCGACGAAACCCAGAGCCATGCTCGAGGAACCCAGCGTCACGCGCCCCGTGTCGTCGGCGACGGCCCGTGATCCGCTGCGCCTCGATCCTCTGCCGTTCCCCGAACCGGCGGCGATCGAGACACTCTCGGCGGTCGCCATCGATCCCCGGCCGAGCGAACCGCCGCCCGAAGAGGAGAACGCGATCACCCGCTTCGAGCATACCACGCCCAGAACCTACCATGGTCTGGAGATGACCTGCCGCAAGGTGGTCTTCTGCCTCGACGTGTCACAGAGCATGGAGTGGAACGATCGCATCGGAGACGCCCGCGAGGAGCTCTTGCGGCTGATCGACACCCTCGACGACACGGTGGAATTCAACATCGTCACCTTTTCAGGCGCGGTAAGGGTCTGGAACGGACAGGGTGTGCAGCCGGCCACCACCGACAACATCTTCTCGGCCAAACGTTTCGTGCGAAGGGTGCGCATCGCCTCGGACGGCACCAACACCATGGCAGCGCTGAGCGTGGCCCTGGCGCACGAAAATGTGAAGAGCATCTACTTCCTCTCCGATGGCCATCCCACCGTGGGATACACCACCGAAACCGACAGGATCCTCGCGCTCGTCGAGGAGATGCAGGAGGGACGACAGATCGCGATCAACACGATCGCCTACGTCAAGGGTGATCCCCCGCAGGCCTGGCGCAACGATGTGCCGCCCAAGGAACGGCTGATCGACCTCATGGAACGTCTGGCCGAGTCGAACAACGGCCGCTCGGTGGTGATCGAGTAGGGACGACTTTCCTTTCATATCAATATATTAGTGAATATCACCTCTACGTGGTTTGGCTGTGTGTCTTCAAAGTCTCAACCAGCATCGAATCCCTCGCCCCCCCCCCAACCCCTGAATACACAAAGAAGTATTGATATCGAAAGACATTGTCAATTAACAAGTTACAACGCTCCAAAAAGATTAAATCGGACTAAAAAGGTTAATGACGAGAGAGCCGGAAACACTCTGCTGGGTGTTTCTTTTTTCAACCGAAGTTTACATAGTTTTCAAAACTGTAACTTTCCAAATGAACCCGATGTGTTAACATGCAAACAAAGTCTGGCACGGATCTTGTAATACCCGTTGTTTCTTGATTGACGATCTCGTGAAAATCCTTCTGTGGCTGAACTTGCCGCCTAATGGCGCCGTTACATATTTGTAGACAACATTTTATGATATTGACATTTATTGATACGGTTAATGCCAGGGGATTCTACGTAGGAATCTTGATTGCCCTGTTTCCCCTTTTTGGCGGAGGGATTTAATGCCGAAAAGCAGCTTTCCCGGTGATGACCAGATCCCCATGATTATTGCCATCACTCCCTTTGAACAGCCGGATGTCAAGCTCGCGAGTGCCCTTGCAGATTCCGAGGCACTTCCAGTGATAGACCTGGGTCACGATGGCTCGATGGCCAAACGGGCTTTGAGTTCCCTGGCAACTCGTGGCTTCTCGTTCGGCATCCGGCTGTCAGAGCCATATGCACTCGAACCATTCGATCTGCCGGACGGCGTTTCATTGGTCGTATTGGCCGCTCCTGACAGGAACCTGATCGCATCGTTTCAACATGCGTCCATACTGGTTCAGGTATGTTCCAGAGAGCAAGCCTTCCAAGCCAAGCAAGCTGGTGCCGATGGGCTGATCGCCAAAGGCGGTGAAGCCTGTGGTCGAGTCGGTGAGCAATCGGCCTTTGTTCTTGCGCAACAACTGTTGGCATGCGATTTCGGGCTGCCCTTGTGGGTACAGGGCGGTATCGGCCCTAACACGGCAGCAGCTTGTATCGCAGGAGGGTCCAACGGTGTTGTGTTGGATAGCGGCCTGGCCTGCATGCCCGAATCCTCCATCCCTGCCCCGATCAAGAATCGCATCGCCAAACTGGATGGCACCAAGACCGAATGTTTGGTTGATCAAAAAAGCAAAGCGTCCTGGACGGTCGATGGACAGGATGCCTCTCTGGCCGGGCCGCTGGCCGCCCAGTTTGCCGATACGCAGGCCTTGGTCCATGCGATTCGAAAAGCGATCGGCTACAACATCCGCCAGGCCAGAACCTTGAAGTCACTGGCACCTCGATCCCCTCTGGCACGAGCACATGGGCTTATCTACCCGGTTGTACAAGGTCCTATGAGCCGGGTGAGCGATCGGGCGTCGTTCTCCCGGGCGGTGTCCGATGCCGGTGGTCTGCCGCTTCTGGGTTTGTCTCTGTTGCGCGGCGACGCCTTGACCAACTTGCTACAGGAAACGGCCGCTCTGTTGGGCGATCAACCTTGGGGCGTGGGCATATTGGGCTTTGCGCCGGACGCGTTGCGCAAGGAACAACAAAGGGCCATCGAAGCGGTCAAACCACCCGTTGTATTGATAGCGGGTGGCCGGCCGTCACAAGCACGTCCCTATGAAAGTATGGGCATTCCGACTTACCTGCACGTACCCTCGACCGGGCTCTTGGAGATGTTTCTGGCAGACGATGCCCGTCGATTCATTCTCGAAGGACGGGAGTGCGGTGGACACGTCGGCCCCAAAACCTCTTTTGTTCTATGGGAACAGCAGGTCGACAAACTGCTTTCGTTCGATGCGCCTGAGGAGTTGTCGATCCTGTTTGCCGGCGGCATCCATGACGCGCGCTCGGCTGCTATGGTGGCAGCATTGGCGGCACCTCTGGCGGTGCGGGGTGCCAAGATCGGGATTTTGATGGGTACGGCCTATTTGTTTACCCAAGAAGCGGTGCAAACCGGAGCCATCTTGAAGGGATTTCAAGAGGCCGTATTGTCCTGCAATCGGACCGTGTTGCTAGAGACCGCACCGGGACACGCCTCCCGCTGCGTAGAAACCGAATATGCGCTCTCTTTCAAAGAACGGCGCCAGGCGCTCGAAGCCGAGGGTAAGAGCTCAGAAGAGGTGTGGACCGTACTCGAAGAAATGAACCTCGGGCGGTTGCGGATCGCTGCTAAAGGCGTGAAGCATTCGGCCGGCGGGGATAGTGGCCTGATTCGAGTGAACCTGGATGGCCAGAGGCGAGAAGGCATGTATATGGCCGGCCAAGTGGCTGCCTTGCGCCGGGACGTATGTACCATGGAAACACTACACCGCGATGTGACCGAGGGTGCTGTAGAACATTTAGACAAACTCGAGCAGTTCGCGCATCGAGAAAGGTCCCCTCGACCGGTCGATGTGGCGATCGTTGGCATGTCCTGTATCTTTCCCGACGCGCCAGACTTGGCCAGTTACTGGACCAATATATTGACCGGGTATGATGCCATCAAAGAAGTGGATCCTGAACGATGGGATCCAGCCTTGTATTTCGATGCCAAGGCCACCGATGGCGAGGCCGGTAAGAAAACTTACTCCAAATGGGGAGGATTCATTCCCAAGGTGGATTTCGATCCGATCGCCTGGGGCATGCCCCCCAACGCATTGGCCGCCATCGAACCGGTTCAGCTTCTGTCACTCGAAGTAGCCAGGCGTGCCCTTCATGACGCTGGATATGGTGATGATGGATTCGACCGCACGCAAACCTCGGTTATCTTTGGCGCCGAAGCCGGCACTGATCTTTCGGGCGCTTATGGATTTCGGGCCTTGCTGCCGAAATATTTCGGAGAAATACCCGAAGAGCTCGATCGGGTTTTGCCATCTTTGACCGGGGATTCGTTTCCTGGTGTGTTGGCCAACGTTATTGCAGGCCGCATTGCCAACCGTCTGGATCTGGGTGGTGTCAATTATACAGTCGACGCTGCTTGCGGCAGCTCCTTGGCTGCTGTGCACGCGGCTTGCCAGGAACTCGTCTCCTACTCGAGTGACATGGTGGTGTGCGGTGGAGCCGATCTACACAACGGCATCAACGACTATCTCATGTTCTCCAGCACCCACGCGCTTTCGGCCAAAGGCATAAGCAAGCCTTTCGACGCCGATTCCGATGGCATCATCCTGGGAGAGGGGATCGCTTGTGTTATCCTCAAGCGTCTGGAAGATGCCAAGCGCGACGGCGATCGCATATATTCTGTGATCCGCGGAATCGCTGGAACCGGTGATGGACGTAGTGAAGGACTGACGGTTCCTAAAAAAGATGGACAGGTCCGTGTTTTGCAGCGGGCGTATGCACAAGCTGGGATCCAACCATCACAAGTCGAATTGATGGAAGCTCATGGAACAGGTACAGTCTTGGGCGATCGGACCGAACTGTCGACTTTGAACGATGTGTACCAAGCCGATGGTGCCTCCCCGAACAGTTGTGTGTTGGGATCGGTCAAGTCACAGATCGGGCACACCAAGTGTGCTGCTGGATTGGCGGGCATCATCAAGGTAGCGCTTTCTTTGTATCACCACACCCAGCCCCAGACGTTGCACGTTCGGAAGCCCAATCCTGGCTATCAACCCGGAGTAAGCCCGTTTGCCTTTATATCATCAGCCAGGCCGTGGGCGGGAAGCAATCGCAAGGCAGCCGTCAGCGCCTTTGGGTTTGGCGGAACCAACTTCCACGCTGTGTTGGAAGAGCCCGAGAGTCAACGGCCACCACTTCGTAGCATGGAGCACTGGCCTGCGGAGCTGCTTTTGTTCCGAGGCGCCGACAAAAACGAGGCTCTCGAAACGGTTCGCCAGGTGCAACAACTGTTAGCCAACGACCCGCCGATTCAACTGCGTGATCTAGCACACAGTGTGGGCTCGAGCAAGAATGGCCCGGTGCAGTTGGCTGTTGTGGCCAAAGATCTAGCTGACTTGTCAGATCAATTAAACGAGTCGTCGATGCCACGTGTGTTCGTACCTGGCGAAAGCGCAGGCACAGCGGAAGCGCCCCCGAACCTGGATCGGATTTCCGGCAAAATTGCTTTTATGTTTCCCGGCCAAGGCAGCCAACGACCGGGTATGCTGGCTGATTTGTTCGTGGCCTTTCCCGAGATTCACAAGTGGCTGGAGATGGGAAGTCAATACGTGCCTCACCTGTTTCCCATACACGCCTTTTCCCTGGAAGAGGACAAGGCTTTCAAGGAAAAGCTGGCCGATACGCGCATAGCTCAGCCAGCCTTGGGTATGGTCAACATGGCGATAGCTCAGTTGTTGTCCGAATTCGGTGTTCGACCGGACATGCTGGCGGGCCACAGCTATGGTGAGTTGACTGCACTGTGTTTTGCTGGTGCTTTGCGACAAGCTGATCTGCTGGAAATCTCCCACGCCCGCGCGCAGGCTATTTTCGATGCCGCTGGCGACACTCAGGGCACCATGGCAGCCGTGATTGCGCCGGCCGATGCCGTCGAGGAAGCCATCCGCGATGTGAAGGGGGTTGTGATTGCCAACTACAACCAGCCCAACCAAACCGTCATTTCTGGTTCGGTCGAGGGTGTGACGACGGCCGAGCAGTCCATCGAAGCACGTGGAATGAAATGTCACAGGATACCGGTCTCGTGCGCGTTCCACAGCCCGTTGGTGGCCCGTGCATCCGATACCTTTGCCAAAACGCTGTCCACCTTCAACATCCAACAACCCAAGTTGCCGGTCTGGTCCAATACGACCGCCGAACGTTATCCCCAAGATCCCGAAGCAATTCGGTGCAGGCTTGCGGAGCACTTGGTCGAGCCGGTTCAATTCACCCAGCAAGTAGAGTCGATGTATGCCGATGGAGCGCGCTTGTTCATCGAGGTGGGTCCGGGTCGGGTATTGACAGGTCTGGTCGGAAAGATTCTAAAAGGACGCCCTCACAAGACGATAGCATGTGATCAATCCGGTCAGTCGGGTATGGTCACCCTGCTGAAGGCACTGGCCCGGATGGCGATCCATCGGGTACCCATCGATGTGGATGCCTTGTTTATAGGTCGCCACACCCGGCCGTTCGATCTGGACAATGCACCGGTTCGGTCGCGCGCTAGCTGGCAAATCGACGGTGGCCAGGCCCTGCCGCGCCAAGGCGCCCTGCCGGCCTTTGGCATGCAACCGGTTAGAGAGCCGGTTTGCTCGACAGCTTGCTTTGGAGCTTCCTCCCGAGATTCCTCGCAGGTTCAACGACCTCAGGATCCAGAATCATCGGCTATCTTGGAATATTTGAAAAACACGCGTGAGCTCATCCGAGCCCAGCATGATGTCATGGCACGTTTCTTGGGTGCCACACCCGAAAAAGCCGTTGCGCCGACCCTGGACGCCGCAGCTCCTGTAATCGTTGAGAAAAAGAAGGAAGAAGTCCAGTCGGCCCCGAGTTTGAATATGGAGCAATTGCTGCTCGGAATCATCGCCGAACGAACCGGCTATCCCCAAGACATGCTCAACATGGATCTCGATCTGGCAGCCGATCTGTCCATCGATTCCATCAAACGCATCGAGATCCTATCGGAACTCTCCCAGCGCATGGGAATGAATCAGGCGAACCCATCGAAGAGAGACGAGATGGTCGAACAATTGGCCTCCAAGAAAACCGTGCGCGACATCCTGAACTGGTTGTCTGAGCAGAAGCCACAAACCGGAGACGCTTCTGACGCGGTCTCTCCCGCAGAACAGGAGCCGGTGGAGATCGAAGGCACTCTGCTTTCGATTGTGAGTGAAAAGACAGGCTACCCGGAGGATATGTTGGATCTCAGTCTCGATCTGGCTGCTGATTTGTCGATCGATTCCATCAAGCGTATTGAGATCCTGTCCGAGTTGTCCAAACGCGTCGGCCTGGCCACTGCGGATGTGTCCGACCGGGATGCGTTGGTTGAGACATTGGCCTCGAAAAAGACGCTCAAAGAAATATTGGATTGGATTACAAATCAACAAAACGTATCGCGTTCGCCTGAAGGCTGTGACGACCAGGAACCGCCTTCAGCCGACGGCAACGGCGCGACCTCCCAGATCATGCGATATATTCTCTCTCTGAAGCCGGCGCCAGCCGTAAAATTGAACGGATTGCCCACCCACGACAAGCGCTTTGTGATCACCGACGACGGTCACGGCATCGCCCAGGCCTTGAGCCGCAAGTTGGAAGACATGGGCGCTATCACACAAATCATACAAGACGAATATGAATCGACCGCTAAACTAGACGGCTTGGTGTGTTTCTCGAATCGTTTATCCATGGCACAACTGTTCGCTTTGACGCAAAAGGCGCTTTTGGATGGAGTAAGTTGGATCCTGGCCGTCACCGATTTCGGTGGCAATTTTGGATTGGAGACCGATCCAAACCATAAAAAGATCCATGGTGGTATGTCCGGCCTGATAAAAACAGTGGCCAAAGAATGGCCCGACGCAAAGGTCCGGGTGGTTGATATTGACACCCAGGAATCCCCAGAAAAACTTTCCGCGTTTTTGTACAACGAACTCTTGGCTTACGATGAACTGGTCGAAGTGGGCTACAAAGATGGGCAACGACAAGTGCTACGCCCGGTCCTGTCCTCCTCGAAAATGGATATCGAGCTTGACAATCTGAAACTATCGGAAGATTCGGTCGTATTGTTGACTGGCGGTGCCCGTGGCATCACAGGACGCGTGGCGGTCGCGCTGGCAGAACGGTATAGTCCCCGTTTAGTGTTGTTGGGTCGTTCAGCTTTGCCCAATCCGGATCGACTGGCAAAAGAAGCGTCTCATATCGATGACATCAACAGCATGCGGAAATATTTGGCCAAGCTGGATCTAGGTCTGTCATTGGCGGAAATCGACAAAAAAGCGCACCAGATGCTGGGCGATAGAGAAATATCAGAGAACTTGGAGGCCATGCGGATCGCCGGTTCCCGGGTCGAATACCATACCCTGGATGTTCGCGATCATCAGGCCTTTGGTGACTTTTTAGACGCATGCTATCACCGCTTGGGTCGTATCGACGGCGTCATCCATGGCGCGGGTGTAGTCGAAGACAAATTGATCCGCCACAAATCGCTCACGTCGTTCAAGCGTGTGTTCGATACCAAAATGACCGCCGCCACGACCCTGGCCGAAAAACTGCGCGACGATGTCCAGTTCGTGGTGTTCTTTTCCAGTGTCTCAGGCGCCTTTGGCAATCGGGGTCAAGTGGATTATGCAGCCGCCAACGACGCCATGGATAAATTGGCCCTTTCTTTGAACCGGCGGTTGCGAGGCCGGGTGGTGTCCATCAACTGGGGTCCCTGGGCTTCGACCGGAGCGGCTTCGGGCATGGTAAGCCCGGAACTTGAGGAAGAGTACGCCCGCCAGAAGATTGGCATCATTCCCCTCGAGGAAGGTATCAAGAGTCTGCTCTGGGAGATCAACAATGATTCCAGTAGCGATGGACAAGTGATTCTCATGTGCGCTGAACCGGATCGTTTCTTGGCTTGACGGTTTATTTGAAGGATATGGATGGTTGTCTGGCTCTGACGTACACCCAATTGCCATTGTCGGCATGGCCTGCATCTTCCCTGGTGCCGGCAATCTCGAAACATTCTGGCACAACAATCACAACGCGGTGGATGCCATCACAGATGTCCCCACCCACCGTGTAGAAGCCGGTTTTTTTGGAAACGACAGCGATTCCATCGACCGCTTTGCCTGTCGGCGTGGTGGTTTTGTCGACGCCTTCGCCAAATTCGACCCCGTCGCGTTCGGCATCATGCCCAAGGCCGCAGAAGGGGCTGAGCCCGATCAGTTGCTGGCGTTGCGGGTGGCGTCCGAGGCGTTGGAAGACGCCGGCCTTACAAATGAGGGGTTTTCCAAAAAGGGCGTCGCGGTCATCCTGGGCCGTGGCGGCTATATGACACCCGGTATGACCCGGCTGGTTCAAAAGGTCAGAACAGCCAACCAGATAGTGGATGTATTAAAGGCGGTCGTTCCTGATCTGCGCGGTGATCAACTGCAGTCGATCAAGCATGCCTTCCAACAGCAGGGACTTCCCTTGGGACCGGATACCGCCATTGGACTGGTGCCGAACCTGGCTGCTTCACGCATCGCCAACCGGCTCGATTTGCATGGTCCGGCTTATACCATCGATGCCGCTTGCGCAAGCTCTTTGTTGGCGGTGGATCAGGCCTGTCGCGAGCTCGAAAGTGGACGCTGCCATCTGGCGATCGCCGGGGGGGTTCATCTCTGCCACGATGTTGCCTTTTGGAGCGTGTTTCACCAATTGGGTGTGTTGAGCCGGCAACAAGTCTGTCGACCGTTCGATGTGCGGGCGGACGGACTGTTGATGGGTGAAGGCGTCGGCATGGTGGTGCTCAAGAGTGCGGCTGCCGCCATTCGGGACAAAAACCGGATCTACGCCATGATAAGGGGCACAGGTGTGTCGAGCGATGGCCGCCAATCGAGCCTCATGCAACCGAATGCCGAGGGCCAGAGCAGGGCCTTGGCAAGGGCCTGGCAGACAGCCGGCTTGGATCCCAAAACGGTTGGATTTATTGAAGCCCACGGAACCGGCACCCAGGCCGGCGACGCGGCTGAGCTGGCCACCTTGCGTGATTTTTTCGGGCCCGCCTCAAATGAGAATCGGGCCGGCCTGGGCAGTGTGAAATCCATGATCGGACACTGCATGCCAGCGGCCGGTGTGGCCGGACTGATCCGTGCGGCCATGGCCTGTTATCACGGTCTATTGCCACCCACTCTGCATTGCGATGAACCTCAGCCCGATCTCGAACTAACCCGATTTCGGCCGATCGTAGAGGCCGAAGTTTGGGAACAGAACGTCCGTCGAGCAGGTGTCAACGCTTTCGGATTCGGTGGCATCAATGCCCATGTGGTGCTAGAGTACAAAATACAATCCAGCCAAGGTCGCAGCCGGAGAAAGGCCCCCCAAAAGGTCAAATCAGCGGCCAAAGCGCTGTTTCTATCAGCTCCCTCTTTCGAGGCGCTGCTGCAGGATCTAGAGACTGGACGGCAAGTTCGCTTGAACAACGGCCCCGTTCGATTGGCCATCGTCGAACCCGATGACAAACAATTGGCCTTGGCAAAAAAAATCGTATCCAAGGGGAAAGCCTGGCGTGGTCGCAAAGGCCTCTGGTTTACACCGCAAGGTTTGCTCAACAAGCAATCCAAAATAGCATTTATGTTTCCAGGAGTGGACGCTACATTCCAGCCGAGAGTGCAGGACGTGGCTGAACACTTTCAATGGTCCCTGCCCGCTGGGATCCAGGTGCAGACCGAGGTGAAAGACATTGAACACACCGGCTTGGGTATCGTGGCTGTCAACCGGCTTCTTCATAGGGCTGCGCAAACGCTGGGCATCCAAGCCGATGCAATGATTGGCCACAGCGTCGGTGAATGGAGTGGCATGATTGCGTCGGGAATGATACCGCAACGAGCTGCCAACACCTTGATCGATGGATTGCGGCCGGGAACCTTGGAAGTACCAGGCGTCTCTTTCCTGGCAGCCGGCTGCGGTCGAGAAAGGGCCGATCGGATCATTCAAGATCTGGATCAGATCGCCATATCCCACGACAACTGCCCCCATCAAGTCATTTTATGTGGCTGGACGGATAGTATCGAAACGACCATGGATCGATTAAAAAATGATGGTATTCTGTGTCAAATGTTACCCTTTAAATCGGGGTTCCACTCCCCCTTGTTCAAAGACTACATCGATCCGCATAAAAAACGATTCTCGCAGTTGGAGCTGGTCTCTCCCACAATACCATTGTGGTCAGCCACGACGTGTGAGCCCTATCCTGATCAAGCCGATGAGATACGTGTCTTGGCCGTGGATCACATGATCAAGCCGGTTCTTTTTCGACAATTGGTAGAGCGTCTGTACACAGACAACTACCGTGTGTTTTTGCAGTTGGGCACCGGCAGTTTGCCCGGTTTCGTCAACGATACTCTGGGAGATCGAGAACACCTGGCACTCAGCGCCAATATGCCGAATAAGAGCGGCATGGATCAACTTCGTCAGATGGCAGCCGCCTTGTTTGTCGAAGGCAGCCAGTTCGATCTGTCGCAGCTTTTCGAGTTACCCAAACGCTCGGAATCGAGCATGGAATTGAGATTAGGCACGCCACTGATCCAGCTCGATTCTTCCGTTGTACCGACCGCGTCGACCGCGTCGACCGAACCGATCGAGCAGTCTGATGATCCAATCTTGAACGAGCTTCTCGCCCTTCAGCAGGATCTATTGCAGTCCAATCGAGCCATTGCGCATGCCTGGAAAGAGCGAAAATTGGGCAGCCGCCCAACGGTTGCCCAAAATATCACTCAGAAACGGACCTTATCGGTCCATACCGTCCCCGCCCTTCGGGATCATAGTTTTTTTCCACAACCCAAAGGCTGGCCAGTCGTTGCAGACGGACATCCGGTCGTACCGATGACCATGCTGATTACCATGATGATGGAGTTAGCCGGACAGGCTATTCCAGGACGAGTGGTGACGGAGGTCAAAAATGTACGCGCCATGCGCTGGTTGGTGGTAGACCCCCCCATCGAAGTGACGTTGAGGGCCGAACCCTTGAGGGATGAGTGGATCAAGGTGGTGATCGAAGAATACGCTGAGGCTGAGTTAAAGCTGGCAGCCGCCTACCCGGTAGCAGTAGATACCAAACATGGAGCCAACAACCGTCGCGAATTGATCAATCCTCGAGCGACAGAGATCACCGCCAAAGATCTCTATGCCGACCGCTGGATGTTTCACGGACCGGACTACCAAGGTGTGCTCGAGATGGGGCTGATAGGCGACAACGGTATTCAGGGCGTACTTTCAGTTACCGAAGGGCCGGGTGCCTTGTTGGATAACGCCGGCCAGCTATACGGTTATTGGGTGATGGCAGTCAACCGAATGGATCGATTGGCTATGCCCGTTCGGATTGCCCGACTGGAGTTTTTTGGACCAGATCCCGGCATAGGCGAACATCTGAACTGTCACGTCTGGATTCAATCGATGACAGACTTAGAGGTACAGGCAGACCTCGAACTCTACAAACACGACAAATGCTGGTGCCGCATCACCGGCTGGGATGATCGACGCTTCGAAAGTGACCCGCGTGTGTGGATGGTGCTCAGGCAATCAGATAAACATCTCCTCTCCGATGTGCGCCCCCAAGGCTATCTGATCTACGACGACCGAAAAAGGCGTACACCATCCCGGGATTGGATGGGACGCCGCTATCTGGGCGAAGCCGAACGTAAGACGATGATGGCATCAGGGCCCAAACGGGCACGCCAATGGCTGCACGGCAGGATTGTCGCAAAAGACGCCGTCCGAAACCATCTATGGGAGAACGGATCCAGCCCCATCTTTCCGGTCGAGATTTCGATCGGCCAAGAACCACAAGGCGCACCCTTTGTGCAAGGCCCTTTCGAGAGCGACTTGAGGATATCGATATCGCATTCGGGAGACATGTCCGTTGCCAGCGTTGCCGAGGGGGTCAATGTGGGTATCGACCTGGAACGGATCGAAACGCGGCCCGATAGTTTTTTGGATATTGTATTGACCGACCGGGAAAAAAAGCTGCTCAGAGGCCGCGAGAAGGATGAGTGGGTGACCCGAATGTGGTGTGCCAAGGAGGCGGTCGCCAAGGCGCACAAGATTGGATTGGGTGGCAGTCCAAAGCGTTTTGAAATAGGTGAGATCGATGGTGACCGAATTTATGTGAACGGAACGTGGGTACAAACGGCGCTGGAAGAGGCCCACGTCGTGGCCTGGACGGAGGTATGATGGATCAAGATCAATTGCAGCAGGAAACACTAAAAACCTTGGCGAACTTTTTATACGAGATCATTGGCGAGGAGTTCGCAGACGAAATCGAAATCGATATGTCGACATCGTTCAGCGCCGATCTGGAACTGGAAAGCATCGAATTCGTCGCCTTAGCCGAAAAGATGCAAAACCACTACGGTAAGAAAGTCGATTTCGTAACCTGGCTGACTGGCAAAGACATCGACACCATCATCAAACTGAGTGTCGGTGAGGTGGTGGAGTTCATCGTGCAATGCCTTTCCTCCGAGTCAACGACGTAGATCTACATATCCAGCGGATGGGCAGCGGCTCCCCGGTTGTCATGATTCATGGCTTGGTGATCGGCAACTTGGCCAGTTGGTACTTCAGACTGGCACCTGTGGTGGCCCGGACCCATCAGGTGGTTCTCTACGACCTGCGCGGTCATGGACGCAGTGAACGGGTGATGACCGGCTACGATCTGGACAACATGGCGGACGATCTGAGCGGCGTGATTTCACAAACCTGCGGACAACCGGTTTACCTGGTGGGTCATTCCTACGGTTGTTTGGTGGCGTTGCGCTACGCCTTGGATCATCCCGGCTCGGTTGACCGTTTGGTGTTGGTCGATGCGCCCTTGCCACCGGCCTGCCTGGCCAGGTCTTTAAGTCCAATGGGCCAAAGCGTGGATCATCTGCTCGAAGTGGTTCCAGATGTGGTTCGTGAGGCTATGGCCAAAGGCAGCCGCCAAGCCAAAAAATTTTTTGACAACTATCGATTTTTAGTAGAAAAAAGCTCTTTGATCACCAACCTCGAGGCTGAGCCCGATTTTTCGGATGAAGAGCTTTCGCGTCTGCAGGCGCGTGTGTTATGTCTATATGGCAATGAATCGTTCTTCTTACCGACCATGGAGAAATTGAAGCGAGCTTTGCACAAAGCCGAGACAGTCGTACTACCCGGTAGTCATTATTTACCCAATGAGTGTCCGGACCTATTGGCAGCTCGAATCGAGGAATTTTTGAATGACTGACGTCGATATTAAAGGGCTGCATACCCATATCCAACAATTGGGTTCTGGTCAAAAAACAATCGTTTTCGTGCATGGTATCGTTGTGGACAATATGTCGAGCCTGTATTTCACTCTGGCCAATCCAATCGCCATGGAACACCGAGCGATTTTGTACGACTTGCGTGGTCATGGACGAACCGAACGTCCGCGAACAGGTTACGACGTGGAAACATTGGTGTACGATTTGGATGGTGTCTTAAACCATACAACGCCGTCACAGCCCGTCTTTCTGTTGGGCCACAGTTTCGGTGGCCTCTTGAGTTTGGCATATGCCATGTGCCATCCGGAAAAGGTGGCTGGTTTGATTCTGATCGATCCGCTCCTGCCTCTCGCTGGTTGGGGAGAAAAAATCGCCGCTATTTTTGGCATCACGGGACCGGCGCGGGATAAAAAGATCGCCGAAACTTATGACTCTATGCACGGCAGCCAAGAAACCCGCAAACGCAGGCGTCTGGCCACGACCGCCAATGCTTTGGTCGAAGACACCAGCCTGCTCGACGACTTGAGACGATCGCGGGATTTCACCGAATCTGAGATTGCAGCGACGCAGTGTCCCGTGTTGGCCATCTACGGCGAGAACTCGGAGATCATCGAGAGCGCCACGAGGCTCGGCGACCTCGTGCCGCACAGCCAAGTAGAGATCTATCGCGAATGTAGTCATTTGGTCTTATTCGAAGCACCACAAAAAGTCCGTTCGTTGGTGCTCGCTTGGCTTGCGGAGCAATCCTAAACCATGGCGCGTTTTTTCTTCGTTGTGCCACCTTTGGTCGGTCATATCAATCCGACAGTTTCGGTCGGTAGACTCCTGATGGACAAGGGCCACCAGGTGAGCTGGGTGGGGTTTTGGAAGGATAGAGAGCACCTTTTACCCGAGGGGGCTGATCTGATCCGCCTACCCGACGGCATCTACGAAAACCTCTACGGGGGATTCATCGAGGAGTCTCAACGTATGCGGGGGCTCGAGAGCGTTTCCTTTTTGTGGAAGCGATTTTTGATTCCATTGGCCTCGAGGATGTTTTCGAGTGTGGAACGGGTTGTATGCCAAGACGATCCGCACGTACTGATCGTCGATCAACAAGCTATTGCCGGGGCGCTCGTAGCCCGCAAACATGCGCGCCCCTTTGCCACCTTTGTTACCAGCGCACCTGGCGCATTTGTCGATCCCGTACCCCAACTGCTGCGGTTGTCCACCTTCATCGATGAACAACTAGCTAGTTTGCAGCAAAAATTCTCTATTCCGTCGGTTTTACGACCCGATTTTTCCGATCAATTGGTGTGTGTCTTTTCCACTCGAGAGTTTGTCGGCGAGGGCCGTTTTCCGGACAACATTCACTTTGTGGGACCCTCCATTTCCGCTCGACAAGACGATACACCCTTCGAGTGGGATCGGCTGACAGACGATCCCAAAGTACTGGTAAGCCTGGGCACGGTCAATGCCGAGCGTGGCCGACGTTTTTACAAAACGGTGGTCGATGCCTTGGCTGATGAAGAACTCCAGGTCATCATGGTGGCACCTCGTGAACTCGTTCAAGAAATACCCAAGAACTTCATTCTCGCTGACTATGTGCCCCAACTACGCTTGCTACGCCACGTCGATGTGGTCGTTTGTCACGCCGGGCAAAATACAGTCTCGGAATCGTTGGCCTGCGGCGTGCCGCTGGTGGTGGCGCCGATCCGTGACGATCAACCGCTGGTGGCCTCTCAAGTGGAGGCGTGCGGGGTGGGCATCCGCCTCAAATTTGGCCGGTTGAAAGCGGTCGCTTTGCGCGATGCCATTCGGCGCTTGCTCGAGGATTCGACCTACCGGGATGCGGTCAAGCGCATCCAAGCTTCCTTCGAGCGGGCCGGTGGCGCGGAAAAAACGGCTGCTCTATTGGAAACGTTGCTCGAACCGCGTTCTTGAAAAAGAGACCAACCATGGCGCGCATTCTCTTTATCGTTCCCCCGCTGACCGGACACATCAATCCGACTGTATCTGTTGGACAGATTCTGAAAAAGCGGGGGCATCGAGTGGCCTGGGTGGGACACGCCGGTAAGCTCGAAAAACTTTTACATGAAGGGTCTGAGCTCTTGGCCCTGGATGATCCCATGTCGGCCGAAGACCTGCAAAAGCTGACCGACAGATCCAACCAGGTACGCGGCTTGGAAGGCATGAAGTTTCTATGGCAGGAGTTTTTGATTCCCTTGGCCCGTTCCATGCGACAGGGTGTGGAAGCGGCGGTGCGTCGGTTTAAACCCGACGTGCTGGTGACCGACCAACAAGCGTTGGCCGGTGCCATTGTCGGCAGAAAGATGGGCTTTCGCTTCGTCACCTTCACCACCAGTTCGGCCGGCCTGGTGGAGACTCCCCTACCCAAGGTTTGGAACTGGGTGTTGAACCAGTTGGCCGACTTGCAACGCGAGGCTGGTTTGCCTGTGGTCAGACGGCCTGACATCTCAGACGATTGCATGATCGTCTTCACCGTAAAGGATCTGGTCGGTGACCTCGAATACCCGGTCCACTATCATCTAGTTGGCCCCTCGATTTCAGAACGCCAAGAAGATGTCGCGTTTCCGTGGAAAGAGTTGAAAAAGGGGCCGCGCCTGTTGGTCAGTCTCGGTACGGTAAATGCAGAACGGGGTGGACGTTTTTACCAAAAGTTATTGGAAGTGATGGCCGATCAACCTGTCCAGATCATTCTTGCGGCACCTCGGAATACCATTGAACCGGTACCGGACAACTTCATCGTGCAAGAGTACCTACCCCAACTGGCATTGTTGGCTCATGTGAATGCGGTGGTGTGCCACGCCGGACAAAACACTGTTTCAGAAACTCTGGCCCACGGCTTGCCGTTGGTGGTCTGTCCGATAAAAGATGACCAGGGCCTGGTGGCTACTCAGGTGGTGCAGGCGGGCGCAGCCGTTCGGGTTCGCTTTGGTCGGTTGACTGCCAAAGATCTCGAGGCGGCGATCTGGAAGGTGTTGAAAGACGACAGCTATCGTCTTGCCGCCAAGAAAATCCAGCAGTCGTTTCAAGCCGCCGGTGGTGCTGAAAAAGCCGCGGATATTGTGGAGGGAATGGCATGAAAATCTATCGGACTCGAACGGGCGCCAAAATCGAGTGCTTCCGCGATCCGATCGGTGATGTTCTGATTCTCAATCGTCCATTGAAGAACATCCAAGAAGAAGCAATTCAAGAAGCCGGCTGTATTCTGAAAGATATCGCCAGTGAAGCCGACATCCAGTCCAAAGAGGAATATATACACTTTACAGACGATCTCTATCTGTCGGCCGGTATACTCAAAACCTTTTTGCAGGCTGTCTCGAAAACACCCGACCAACCAGCCGTCCTGGCCGTGCCCCTCAACCGCTCGCTCGACGCCATCGCCTCCAGCCAGGTGTTGACCATCCAAGACGATTCAGTCTTGTTCCCGGTGCACTACCGTATTCCACAATCGACCAGTGCCCCCACACCGATCCAAATCGACATTCAAGACGGGTATCAACTGCGCAAACGCCTTCCTACCCATGTCTACCCGGAAGGCGAGATCATCCATACCGTGACCGACAAGTCGGTCATCCGCATCATAACACCCGTCCACCTGCACATGGCCAATATGCTGGCCAACCTCAACCGCCTCGCAGGCATGTCCCCGCCGGGTTTGGTAGGATGGTTGTTCAGGTTGGCCAAGCGTCTGCAGTCGAAAAAAAAGAAAGCGGAAAGAGACGACCAGCCGCCCGAAGCACACCCAAAAGCTCCACCCAAGGCTTTCTACAAGATGCTGGGCAAGATGAATCAGATCGGCAAGAACTGCGACATTCATCCCACCGCCGTGATCGAGGGCTCGGTCATCGGAGACAACGTGCGCATCGGTGCCATGTCTTATGTTCAGTTTTCCCATATCGGCGACGAGGCCGACATCGGCAATGGAGCCTGTGTGTTCAGCTCGGTGATAGGCGCCCAAACCCAATTGGTAACCCGAGAATGGGTCTCGATGTGTGTGGTATACCCCAACGTTTTTTTTGCACCGCGTTTCATCCAGTTCGCCTTAGTCGGCCGAGATGCCCAGGTGTACCCATCGATGTATACCGACTACCGCCTGGATGGAAAGCCTCTCATGGCGCCCCGAGATGGAACGTTGGCCGACATCGGCATCCCTTTCATGGGTCCCATCATAGGGCACCGCGCCAAAGTGGCCGGTGGATTGATCCTGGCACCGTGCCGTATGATCCCCAATGGCGTGACCGTCTATCCCAACGCCCAATCAGTGGTCGCCAAAATCCCCGAAGGACTCCAGGAAGGCGATGTCATCTTTGCAGGCCCGGATTGATCGAGACGACAGCGGAATCACTTTAATTGAGGGAACAAAGCATATCGCCCTTCTACCTCAACACCGCCGTACGTGGTTATCGTTGTTAACGTGATGGTGGCACACAATCCTATCTCAGCCGTCATGGCCTATCTCAGCCGTCATGGCCATCCGTAGCCCGACCGGTTTAGGGACAGAAGCAGGTCAGTGATCACGCTTTCATGCTTGGCGTTGGCATGACAAAGACCGCTTGATGATTGTTCGCTCAACTTCCCCCTCTTTTATCACGCTTATCTGTCGTCCCGCTTATAATTTGAACCTCGTTCGTATTTATGCACCATACGGACCGGATTTTCCCGGCGAAGCCGGATCAAAACGCCGCAGAGCGGCAATGGATGTTCACACCCCGCGCAAATACTCGAACACACTGCGGACCAGGCTTCGCGCTTCGGGTTCGGTCGGTGCTTCGGCGGTGATGCGGATAACCGGCTCGGTATTGGATCCGTGCACACACATCCAGCGGTCGGGCCAGATGACCTTGATCCCATCAGTGAGGTCCAGCTCTTCATGGCGGTAAAACCGGCGCAGGCGACGGACCGCGGGGCTGACGTCACGTGGGCGACAGCCCAATTTTTCCTTGACCACCGCGTAGATCGGCACGCGCTGACGCATCTCGCCGAGGCTCATTTTCTCGAGCGCCATGGCTTCGAGGATATAGGCCATGCCCACGAAGCTATCACGGCAAGGGTTCAAGCAGGGAGCAATCACGCCACCCGTACCCTCACCGCCGATCCTGGCGTCACATTCCAACATTTTCTCGATGACGCTAATCTCGCCGACCTTGGTTCGATGGACCGGACATTGGATTTTTGCAGCGATATCATCGATCATGCGACTGGTCGACACATTCACAACCACCGGTCCAGGAGTGCGACGCAGGGCATGACGCACGGCAAGGGCAACGGTGCAATCTTCACCAAGTGCGACTCCCTTCTCACTCACCAGGGCCAGCCGATCGGCATCGGCATCCTGCGCAAAACCGAGGTCCGCGCCCGTCTGTCGCACTTTTTCACAGAGCTCGCCGATATTTTGAGGGAGCGGCTCGGGTTCCCGAGGGAATGGCGCATCCAGGTTGGTGTTGATGTCGACGACCTCACACCCCATCTGACGGAGAAAATCGGGTGTCGAGAGAGAGGCTGCGCCATTGCAGCAATCCACCACCACCTTGAACTTCCTTGCTCTGATGGCATCGACATCGACACCGCCGAGAACAACCTTGTGATGTCTCTCCTGGGCAGAATCATCGGTGTTCGTCTGAGCGATGGCATGTGCATCCACGCGTGGATAAATTCCTTGGTGATAAAGATCAAGCAACTCGGAAAACTGATTGGGACGAAGAATGATCCCATCGGCATCGAAGAATTTCAGCGCGTTCCATTGCATGGGATTATGGCTCGCGGAAATACAGATGCCTCCAAGAGCTCTTGCCTCTCTGGTATGAAGCTGAAGCGTCGGCAGAGCAACGATGCCGAGTTTCACGGGTGTGCAACCCACACTCAGAAGCCCGGCGACAACGGCGTGAGTCAGCATGCCGCGGGATGAGCGCGTGTCGGTGCCGATCATGATTCGCCCATTACCACAGTATGTTCCGAAGGCCGCCGCAAAGGAGGTGACCAGTTGCGGGGTGAGTGATTCACCGATAATGCCCCGAACTCCTGACACTGAGATCTTCAACGAGAGTGGCCTGTCCATGTCAAATCTTCCTGCGTCCCTGGAATGTACGGCGGCTGCGAGCCTCGGCATCTTCGAACAGATGATTGGCTCGGCTCTCCGATTCGGCCTCGACAATGATGCGGAGCAAGGGCTCGGTGTTGGAAGCCCGCACATGTATCCAGGCGTCGTCCCATTCGGCTCTCACACCATCGGTCACATCTGGCTTAGTGTCGGAATAGGTCGTTCGAAACTCCTCCAGTACCCTGTATACCTGGTCCGGCGGGCAAGCAAGCTCACCCTTTCTCATGATAAATTTCGGGAGTTGTTGCGACACTTCTCCAGGGCTCAAATCCTGTGTGGCCATCGACTCCAGCACCATAGCGAGGGTCAGCATCGCATCAAAGGTCATGGTCGTCGGCAGGGCGCCGACACCACCATTACCTTCACCGGCCAGCACGGCCCCTTCTTCGAGACCACGATCGATCACATAGCCTTCACCGACACTGGTTCGGATGACTCGCTGACCATATTGACGAGCCAGTGTATCAATCATTCTCGAGGTCGAGAGGTTTGTGACCACCGGTCCTGGCCGTCTGGAGAACCGACTCATCGCCGCAAGCGGTAGCGTGTACTCCTCGGAGAGCGGCACGCCCTCCGAGGTGATGAATCCGATACGGTCTCCATCGATATTGATCACGGCGCCGAGATCCGCGTCGAGATTAACCATGGCGCCAACCAATTGGCGCATGTTGGCGATCGATGGCGACGGGTCGTGGGCAAACTGGCTCGAGGGGTCGTCGTTGAGTGGCAAAAGAGTACACCCGAGCTCTTTCAGGAACCTGGACATGACCGTAGCACCGGATCCATTGCAGAAATCGATCGCGACACGAAATGCGCGCTTGCGGATGGGCTTTACGTCGAGCGCCGCCAACAAATACTCGAAGTATCGATCGATCAGACTGGTGGCCTCTACGGAATCATCGACCGGCTTCAGATGTTCAAAAGAGACATTCTTGAAGGCCGCGGCATGATAAATATCCAGCAACTCTTCACTCTTGACCGGATTGAGCAACGCCCCATCAGCGCCAATGAACTTCAGTGCATTCCAGCGGGAGCTGTTGTGACTGCCGGTTATAGATAGGCCACCGGCGGCGCCGAGCTCACGCACGGCAAAGGAGATTACCGGCGTCGGACACACTCCCAGATCGATGATCTCGCATCCCTGAGACATCAGCCCGGAAAGAACCGCCGAATGGAGCATGGGTGATGATTGCCGTGTATCACGTCCGACAATGACCGCTCCCCCTCCTCCCCATGTTCCAAAGGCACAGGCGAAGTTCAGCACCAGATCGGGGGTGAGCGCATCTCCCACCACGCCACGAACCCAGGAAGTGCCTATTTTCAGCTCTCTCATCGATCGTTCGCCGAGGGGCTGATGGTTTGTAGTTTCAACATGACTAGCACTCCGGATCACTCCTTTTTTGCCGCCCGCAACGAATCGATACAGTTCCGTGCTTGATCGGCACTGTCCTGTAATTTTTCAAAAAGGCTCAACTGAACCATGGCTCGCACCTTGTTCAGGTCGGGTAAATCATTGGGGCCGAGCTTGAAATAGCTATCCCCGCGCAAATAATCGGTAAGAAATCGCATGCCGAGCTCGAGAGCAATGATCTGCACGGCCTCGACCATGAGTTCGATCTCGGCATCGGTCACCTTGCGAGCAGTACTCAAAAAGCCACGAGCGACGGCCTCGTAAATCTCCATGTCCACTCGAACTTTGCCGAGGTCGGTCTCTTTTTCACCAGCGACATTCGCCAGCGAACGCATCATGTCTCCCCAGTCGGAAAGCCATGTATGTGGCATGATGGTGTCGAGGTCAACTAGAGCCTTGACGCGGCCGGTCTCCTGGCTGAACAGAAAGTTCTCGAGCTTCGTGTCACCATGAATGCCGACCGTGCGAATACGACAGGACTCCATCTCACGTGTAAAGGTCAGACCAAGCTCCTCATGGTTCCGGACCAGCTCGATATAATGCTGAAGCTCGCGATCTTCGAGCCGCTCGCGGTACTCGGTTTGGGGAATAACCACCAGGAAGTGTTGCTTGGTGCTTTCGCGTACCAATTCATCCTCGGGCAACAGATGATTCACCTCTTCGAGTTGTCGATGGCCGGCAATGATCGATTTGAACTGATTATAGTAACCACCCGTGTCACGATACCCGGGCAATGAGCTGACGAGCTTTGATACATCCATACTCGATGTAAAGTCGCCATACATGGCCAGGCCTCGACCGGCCTCCTCGGCGATGAACAGTTGTTGGTCGCGATCCGCAATCTCGCTCAGACTTTTATAATTCTGACATGCAGGTATTCTCACCATGAGTCGCCAGTACGTCGTCCCACGTCGGTCCGTCCACGTCAAATAGGGTGACCCATCGCGAGTGGGCAGCAAGGTGATGACATCCCATTCACGTCCGACCGGTAACAGTCCCTGTGCAACACTTTGCCTCTGCGATTCCAGAGAGGCCAGCATTGCTGCCATGACAGCATCGGGTCTGCAGAAGACCTCCTGGTTGATTCTCTGGAGGATGTACTCCCGGGTCTGCTTCGGGGGGCCACAGACGAGGCAAAAGGTATCCAGGTTGATATTGCCCTTTTCGGGAAAATCAAAGGCCTCGAGCGGCGCACGCACGTCGAATTTCGCGCCAATTCGAGCTGCCAGAGCAATCGGATACTCCTCTCTCTCGGCCGCGTTATAATGAATAGTTTGAACGGGAGTTTCTTCGGCCCCCGCCTGAGATGTCATCATCAAACGTCCTTCACGTGGTCAGCAACAGGAATACAAGCATCAAAGGACAGCGCTGCGCTTTAACGAACTCCACGCTTATTATGAAGATGTTCCCATGAAAGTCAATCTGGCGAGTAGAGCATTCATAACCGCTTTGCGGCGGTTCAATCCCGGCTTCGCCGGGAAAGTTTACGGCCGGGACGGCCGGCTTCAGATTGGCCTTGGCCGTTCTCTTGTTCATTCCCGAGATCCATAGCCGCAGCCGCATATGAAAAGGCCTGGGGTAACTCCTTCGAGAATGGCCTTCGATCCGAAAAACGAAAAGGCTGTCTACAGTGCGGACTTCAACGCCATGCTGGGAACCGATCGGATCGAGGTCGATCCTCTCGAGTTCGTGGCCAAGGTCTTGATGCATGTTCAAGGCAAGCATAGCCGAAGGATCATGGCGTACGGCTTTTCGACACTTTTGCCTCACTATTGTTCGCTCGAGGTGTCCAGAAAAAATGTTCAGCTACTCTTTTACACCGAGGACGGCCTTGGTTCGCGCGCGGACCATCTCGATAATATCCCATTTGTCGATCCGCCGCTCCGAGATCTGGAATGCGCTCTCAGCCAGCTCGTAACACATCAGCGCCTCGACTTCGAGAGCGGGCTCCGCACGTGCGAGACCGTGCCAGGCCATGGCTTGCAGATAGCGGTCGCGGATCGTCTCGGTCCAGAACGTCTGCGCCACCCCGTCCGGCCAGTGGAGGCGTGCCGCGATGGCGGCATCGAGCAGGCGGATCACTTCTCGATGGTGTTGCAGCATGAGTTGCGCGGCGCCCCGGCCGCTGAGACAGATGGGCGACAGAAAGTCATGGCTCTGAAATGAGTGGTGACTCTCTGTACTGTAGGCCACTTCCAAGAACCAATCTCTGGACTCAGCAACGAGCTCATCGGGATTCGAAATCGCGAGAAAACAGGCCAGGGTCATATCGCGAGGAGAGCATATGGCGACATCCTCGTCGGTGATCACGAGCAAGGCGTCAAGAGCGCCGGTGCAATCACCTTGCCTCAGGCAGATCCTGGCGAGAGTCAAAAACGCCGAAGCCAGCCGGGGCCGTGTTTCCAGAATGCCGTCAGTGAACCTGTTTTGGCTCGATATGGCTCGCCTGCAGTATTTCTCGGCTCGATCGAGATCGCCGGTGATCAGATAGAGCTCCGCAATGCCCACGTTCATGTGGGGATCGTTGTATCGGATCTCGAGAGCACGTTCATACATGGCGAACGCTTCCTCGGTCCGACCTTGCTGGGCGAAGATAGCAGCCTTCCCGCCATAGACGTTTTGAAGATTGTCGAGCAATCCCTGGCTTGATTTCAGGGCCTTGTCGTACCATCGCAAGGCGCCGTCGTTGTCGCCGTAATAAAAGGAGATGTTTCCGAGGGTAGTGTAGATCAAAAAATAGGCATCTTCACCCGCCACCGTCACCGCCCTGTTGAGATGCGCTCGAGCTTCCTCGAGTATGGCAAAATTTTGGAAGTATCGCGAATAAAAATATTGCAGTCTTCCCAGAGCAAAGAGCGCGATCAGGTGATCGGGACGCACCTCGATAACTTTTTCGAGATCTGCAATCGCGCTCTCATAGCGCTGCCGCTCGCCACCCTTATACAGAGACTTGAGCGCCGCGACTCCCGGCAGAAGATGAGTCAAGTAGTGTTTATTATTGATGACCAGCTCCGCGTCGATCCCAACAAGCCCCGCTCCCGTGTTCTGGAAGGGGGTGCTCTCGTGACTAAAAAAGACCAGCTCCGACAGGAAGTCGCAGTCTCCACTCAGCTCGAGTTCAGCTTGCACCTCGGTGAGAAGCTGCGCTCGTCTCGGGGAAGTGTGGCTTTCGCACCCGGCCTGGCACAGCTTGATCCGCCCCGGCAAATAGTGGGCATCAGTCTCCAGAGCGTGTTTGTTACGAGCGCGGCAGAGCGTGATGCACTCTTCCATATCACGCGCGGCCTCACGCCAGTTATCCTGCTGGTAGTGATAGAGCGCGCGGATCATGAAACCATCAGGATTGCGAGGATCTATGTGCATGCACCAGTTGCAGGCCCCTTTAAATTGAGGCGTACTGTTCACGCCGAAGGCCGTGCCGATCGGCTGGAACATCGAATGCAAGGCTTTGCGTTGCTGCTCCCGCTTTTCGAGCAGGAGCACACCCACAATCGCGAGAACCAGGACGATCAGCAGGCTCGATGCCAGAGAGAGCGAAACGAGCGGGTGGCGTCTGATCCACCGGGCGCTCTTCCGCAGCCAACCCGCCGGTCTGGCCTGGATCTCCTCGCCGGACAGGAAACGTCGCAGGTCCGTGGCGAGCTCCTGCATGTCCTGATAGCGGTGATCAGCGACAATCATTTTTCCTGGCCCCGTTGCCTCACTGACGAATGTTACCATAGGACATACCCTTGAGTAAGTCAAGTTCCCTAGCTGTCTCCATTCACTTAGGAGT
>Ga0190284_1000026_pt1 | contig 136981 bp, 72 predicted proteins | sample 48691812_MG_FD_161668 | JGI IMG/M metagenome (GOLD analysis project Ga0190284, IMG submission 161668) | Hydrothermal vent microbial mat bacterial communities from Southern Trench, Guaymas Basin, Mexico - 4869-18-1-2_MG | ecosystem: Environmental > Aquatic > Marine > Hydrothermal vents >... | reverse complement strand
AAGTTCCTTTTTTGTGTTCGTGCTTATTTTCTTACTCATCGTTTGCCTCCCGATTTGGGTAACAATCTTATGAGGCAACGACCTTGGTTGGGTAGCAAAAACCTTGAGTCAACGCGCATCGCGATAGCCGCATCCAAAGCGGGAATGGACGAGAAGACAGCCAGGAAGTACCGGGACTCGGCCATCCCACCGCGGCCAAGGAGCTTCACAACACGAAAATCCCCCAGGATTTCGCCCTGGAGCGGGGAGCCTTTTTGGCCGTTCTGCGCAGCGCGCTCGGACGGCTCATCGCCGGTCATCTCCCTCAACCCATTGGCCACCAGGACGAAACCGTTGATCAGGGATCTCAAGCGCATGTCGCACTTGGGATGATCCTGGCAAAACGCTTCGGGATCAAGACGGCGGCCCGCGAACCAGGCCTCGCTGTACTCGAGGAGGGCTTCGTCGATCAAATCGTCTCGAATTACCGGTGTTACCATGAGACATACCTAGCGTCTATTTTCCCCTCCCGGTGCGGCGGGAGAATGGCTCGGCTCACCGTGATAGATGCAGAATATCGTTGATTTCCGAGCGAACGGCAGCCCGGTGTTAACGACCGCGAGTCGTGCCGCGTCCCTGAATGTGTACGTCCGACTATTATCTCCTACTATAATAAACGTCGCTGCGCTGTCGAGTAACCGTTTTCGGGAAGATAGGAGTGGGTCGCCACGATCGGGTGTCTTGCGGGGATGCTGAAATCGAGTGTCCCTGGAAAACCCCCGGATCAGAGCAGATCGCTGGCCAGGTCGGCCAGCTCGGAGCGTTCGCCCTTCTCCAGGTTGATGTGACTGTAGAGCTTCTGCCCCTGCATCTTGGAGATGAGATAGCTGAGGCCGTTCGACTGGCTGTCCAGGTAGGGATGGTCGATCTGGAAGATGTCCCCGGTAAACACCATCTTGGTCCCTGCCCCCGCGCGGGTGATGATCGTCTTCACCTCGTGGGGCGTGAGGTTCTGCGCCTCGTCGACGATGAAGAAGATCCGCACAAGGCTGCGGCCACGGATGTAGGAGAGCGGAGAGATGACCAGTTTCTCGTCGTCGAGGAACTCCTGGATGCGCTTGTATTTCGAATCCTGCGGCTGGAACTGGTTCTGGATGACACCCAGATTGTCGAAGAGCGGTTGCATGTAGGGATCGAGCTTCGACTGAATATCGCCGGGCAGGAACCCGAGGTCCTTGTTGGAGAGCGGCACCACGGGACGCGCCAGGTAGATCTGACGGTAGTGCTTGCGGCTGCTGAGAGCGGCGGCCAGGGCCAGGAGGGTTTTGCCGGTGCCGGCCTTGCCGGTGAGGCTCACGAGCTGGGAGCTCTGGTTCCTGAGCGCGTCGAGAGCGAAGGTCTGCTCGGCGTTGCGCGGCGTGATTCCGTAGACGTTGTCCTTGTCCACCCGGCGGATGAGGTCCGTGACCGGCTCGTAGGTCGCCAGGGCCGATTTACGACCGTGCCGCAGGATCAGGTACTCGTTGGGCCGCAGCTCCTCGTCGAGCTCGAGACCCTCGGGCTGCACCTCGAACGGTACCTGGTAGAGCCGGTCGATGAGCAACGAGTCGACATCCTCGAGCACACGCTTGCCCGAGTAGAGCGCATCCACGTCCTTGACCTTGTCGGTGGTGTAGTCCTGAGAAGGGAGGCCGATCGACTTGGCTTTCATGCGCAGGTTGACGTCCTTGGTGACGAGAATGACCTGGCGATCGGTGGTTTTCACTCCATCGGTCTGTTCTTCATTGTCCGCGTGGTTCTGGTGTTGGTCGTCTACCACAACTTGCGAAGTCCATTCTTTTAGGGTCAATAGTCAATTGATTCAGCGGTGTAATTCCTTGTACTGCTTGCAGAAAACGCGATCCGATGCGTTGTTGACGCTCTGTGCGCCGCTGGTTGTGCTTTTTGATGATTCTCGTCAGTGCGGACTCATCGGATTCAGGTCTTTCATCATCTTCACTTTACGTTTCCTGGAGACTTTCCGCACGCAGCGAGCAGAAAGCGTGAGGCGGATCGAAGCTCTCGAAGCGTCCGATTTCGACAAGAGCGCTCTCCATCCGCGGCTCGAGGTGCCGATGCGCCTCGTCGACTCGCTCACGTTCTTCGCCGAGCACGACGACTATCACCTGGCGCGGATCTCCGATCTGATCCGGCTCTTCGATCCGCGGGCTCGGTGATAGCGACCATCTCGCGCTCAGATCGTACGGTTGAGTCAAATTCAAAGAACATCTCAGTCTCGCGACTGGAGCGCTTCATCAACGGCCTGCTAATGGCTCGTCAGTTGAATTCCGCTTTCCGGATCCAAAGCAGCCCTTTCTCCAAGGGCAGCCAGATCGAGGTCCGGGTAGAAAAGGCATCCGCCAGGTTGATGACAGCGCCGTGCTCCTCCAGGGCGGCAGCTTCGTTCCACCAGAATTTTGCGGCTAGAAGATCTTCATTCTGCTGCCTTTGAACCTGGAGCCCCTCATCATCGAGTAAAAGATGCCAGGTCTCGCCATCGTTCCCCTCGAAACGGCGTTCCCTGGTCTTGGCTATTCCTTTGGACGTAAGCACCCAGCCACCGTCCCCGAGCATGAATCCCTGTCGACTCTCATCGGAATACACCCTCAACTCGTCCGGCGCTTCCGGATCCCGGGAAAAGACATTGAGGTTGATCATCGAAATCCTCCGGCCTCCCGGACTGCCTGCTCGTCGAGAGTCATCTCCCGAAACGTCACCGTCCGATCCGATTGCCCGTGCGTAGTATGCTGCATGTTGCGGCATGTGGGCGTTTTCACGATCGGCCAACAGGTGATGCCAGATCCCGAGTCGAGTGGCGAGCACGATCTCCCTGTTGCCTTGCATCTTCACGTCGCGCAAGTCATCAAATCCGAAAACACCGTCCTTGATCAGGGGGGGGGCCGTCGTACCCAGATGAAACTCGGGAAACTCTCCAAGCTTCTCATTGATGGTAAAGACAAGCTCCTCATCGAAGTTTTGGCTGCAGGTGAAAAGATCGTTCTGAGTGATGGTGCTGTAACGCTTGTTGAGGGCTGCTGCATCTCGGGTTTCGCTCCACCGGTCCCGCCGCGCAAGATACCAAGCCTTGTTGTCTTCACCGGTGAGCACGTATAACCTCTCAGAGTCGGCGTAGAGCGTTCGCAACTCGTCCAAAGAGCCGGCGGAATCGATAAAGGCGTCGCGAAAGAGGAACAGGTTTCCATCGGATCCATCCAGCCGGCCGATTCCCAATGGAGTGATGAGCCAGTAGAATCCCTCGTGCCACGCAAAGTGCTCCACCTTATCGAAGCGGAAACGCCCTTCCTCCAGCAAGGCCGGAATCTGCTCTGGCCTCGATTCGTCGGTGGCAGTGCTTCTCAGGCGCAGTTTCATCCGGCCCTGCTCCACGTCGAACAACATGGTCAGCCACGCGCAGTCCACGGGCGACGGGCGACGCCGGAGATCGGGGGCATACTCTTCAGCGTGCCATTGGCCATCGTTTTGTGGCGAGAATCGGTATTTCCGCTTATGATCCGCGTTGGAGTAGGCGTAGAGAATCCCTGTGCTGCTGTCCTTCAACAGGTGGCTCATGTAGAGAAGGTTGTTCCCCCTCGTGTCCCGGCCGTACACCCGCAGTATATCCTTTCCATCTCGTGAAAGGTGGAGTATCCCATCACTCGTGGCAATGAACCATCCCTCGTCAAAGACCATGGGCGCACTCGGTGGCAACTCTGTTGTCTCGGCTGGGGTGAGGTCCCAGAAACCCAAGGTTCCGTTGCGGAAGAGAGGGACCTCCGAGTCCCGGCTGGGCATTGAGAAAACCTCGGGTGCCAGCGCGATCTTTACCTTGCCTCTTTCCTCCAGCGTCCAGTTCCATAGGCCTTCATCCTCGACGAGGGGGGCGGGATTTAGGTCCTGCACCGTGCTCCATACAGTCTCTTTTGGATCCAAGAAAAAACGTTTTTCAAGACCCTCTACAACGGCTCGGCAGAGAAGCGCTGCGCCTTGTTGGGAGGCAATTTCACGCAGGCTGAAAGGCTCCCATCGAAGACGACCACCCTCTTCCGCTCCTGATATAAAGGGCGTCACCCAAAGGTGCTGGCCAGGGGCGGCATGAAGCGAACAGCTTGCAGGATCGATCTCCATCTGAAGAACTCCACCGCAGGTGGCGAGCCACAGGTCGTTTCCATACATTTCGACAGAGCACACCTGGTCATGGGCGAAACGCGCCTTTTCCCCGTCGTCGTCGAGGAAGGAAACGGGCTCTTCTTTCCACTTGAGCTGAAAAGCCCGGTAACCATCCTCTTGCTCCAGATCGCGCTCTATGGTCCATCCGTTGCGGTCATGATGGACGTTGGTGCGCGCGGCCTTGATCAGTTCCTTTGCCTGATTCCCCGGCATCTTCTGCCAGGCTTCGTCGCACCAAATGAAGTACTGGTAACCCACACGGGCTAAAGCGCCCTGCGATGTGCGGATCAGCTCATGGGCGATGACGGATCGTTTGTCTTTTGTGGAATCGGAATCTATCGAAAGGATGCGTCCATTCAGATCGTAGATGAAGAGCCCATCTTCAGTGGCAACCGCCACCCTTTGGATACCCCTCTGCGACGCAGCGCTCGAAGGCAGCTTGAGAATGTCGTTGCTAAGATCGAAGAGAAAGCCGCCCCTGTTGGCTTTGAAGGTGACCGGTTGGTCCTTCGATTCATTGACGGAGAGCCAGAACCGGAGACCGCTGATTCCCCATTTCACCTTTTCCACGTTCCACGTTGCGTTCCTTGCCACCTGGAGGCCCTTGAGCTCGAGAACATCCCTTGCCTCCTGCCGGTCGCAAGTGATCCATCCGCCCTTCAGCTTGTATAGATCGTCGTGTGAATCCTTGACAAAAATCTCATCCTCCTTCTCCCGATACAGTGAAAATACTTCCGACTGGCCGCACGTTTTCCTATCCAACTCCGGCAAACCGGCACAGAGGGTAAAGCCCCCCTCGTCCGGGGGACGGCGCAGGATGAAGCCGTGGTGGGTTGCCAGCATACACCCGTCCTCAAGCTTGCCGAGATCGTGGACCCGGTCGAAGTCGAAACGGAAGGGGCTCTTTGTGTCAAAGAGTCCGGCAGGTCTGAAACCACAGTTGGGATGAGGTCGAATCGCGATCTCGATGCGCTTCCCCGGGCGCCTCAACCACCGCCAGCGTTCGTTCTCGAAGAGTGTTTTGTCGATCTCTGCAAAGGCCAAAGCGGGTTTGCCCGCCGGAGTCAGACTGGCAGCGGAGAAGAGGCTTTCATTTCTGTTTTCAAAAGCCACGTGGATATTGCGGTCTTCCCGTTCCATTCGGACAACAGCGGATTGAGTAGGTGTATAACGGAGGATTTGAAAGGGGCCGTCTTCAGCCCGTACCCGCGTGACGAGGCCGGCATGGGATCCGATAACCGGAGTGTCGGAAGGCCCACTCATCGCGTTGACATGCTCGAAATCCCAGATGCAATCTTCGAGTATGTGCAACGGCGTGAACAGATCGCCGCCGGATTCGGCGACCCTCAATATCCTCCGGCTCTTGTTGGCGCCCACCTTGGGCGTCGCATCGTCGGTCTGCACGCGCCATGTGCGGCCATAGATCTTCCAGGACATGGCGTGCTTGGCCTCGGTAATCGCCGATCCCGAATCTCGAGGCAACGTCCACCGGCCGTCGAATTCGAAAAGGCGTGAGGACGCTGCTTCACCGATTCTGTTGACATCAAGATACCACCGGCCGTTCGTGTCCTGAATAAACTCGGCATCGACGGGATGCCCGAAGGGTGAATCCCGGTTTAGCTGGACTCCGGTAAATCCTTTGTCGCGCCAGATCATTATCCCAGCGTCGGTCACCAGCCAGAGATCCCCCCCGTGACAAGCTATATCCCGGATCGTATCAAAGGAGAACTGGCCGGACTGGCTGTCGAATCGCCCGTACAAGGGTTGGGCGTCCTCGAAGGGTGTAAGTGTCACCTCTACGGTATCGTTGGAATTCCATCTCCATCCCATACCGCGAGTCAGAGTGCTTCTCAGCCGCTCTATGAGCCTCTTCACTTCCGCCTCGTCCATCTCCCTCCACCCCTCGTCGCTGAAGGTCTGTGCCGCTGTGAGGTTCGGTGCGTCCGCAAGCAGGACGAGAGTCCCATCGTCGGGATCCACTACGGCCCTGGCCGGATAATGCATCGTCGCGGCATAGGAGTTCTCGAGGTTCTTCAGGATCCACGCACCGTCCTCGAGCGAGTAAGTCGTCTTGCCATCTGGTGTATACAAGCTGATGGCATGGAGAGATGTCATCTGGAGCCCCGGGGTTTTGTCGAATCCAAACCCTCCGTCCTGAAGAGAGACGGGAACGAAACCCGCATCCCAGGTCTTCACATTGAACCTGAACGCACCGCCGTCGGTTCGTGTAACCTTCCAGTTCTCGAGGAACCTATTGAACTTCAACCGGCTCTCTTCGATAGCGAAGGTTTCCTGTGCCACCACTCTGTTCTGTTCCCGGTGCCACGATCGGTTGGCGGTGTCAAAGGAGAAGTATTCACCCTTGGTAGCCGAGCACCGGGCATAGAGGCCGCCGTTCAACGCGGCAAATCGATCGACATCTTCCTTCTCATTGAAAGGAAACAATGCGATCCTTCCGATATCCAACCCCGGGTGAACGGGCAGCCGGGTGGTCAGCAAGCCGGCTCGGGTCGAGGCGTGGAGGAATCCAGCATCCACAGCCACATCGAACCACGTGTCGATATCGAGAGACCAGAGACCCCGATCGTTATTCATGACCAGCTTAACCGGCACCAGATCCTGGTTGCCGCCTTGAAACCGCAAATAGAGGATAAAATCGACGTCGCTCTGTTGCGAACAATCGAATCCCTTCCATCCGCTTGCTAGACTGGATTTCTCGACCACCTCCAGCTTGAACGACTTGGAGTCCAAATTCAGTGGCGATCTTTCCTCGAGGGACTGCCGTGCCAGCTTCGGAGGGATCTGGAAGCGTGCCGATCCGGAATTCAGCTCCGCAACGATGTCTCCCCCCTGGATCCGGAACTTTCGGTACACGGGCTCATCGCCTTGCCTGGCCAAGCATTCGCACCAAAGGGTTCCATCAGCGGAATACTCGATCCGTTCGAAGCTGTTGAAACCCAGCCTACGGTCCTCGAAACATACCCGGTGATCCCGTTTGCCTCCGCGAGTGCGCCATGAAATCTTTAGTTCCGCATCCACGTTCCACTGCAGGTTCCATTGATCGTTTGCCTTCTCCGGTGGGCGATCGATATCGAGATCCGCTGCCTCTCCGCCGTGGTCCGGATTCGCAACAGGAGTCCAGTATCGGCCTGTTGGTCCTTTCCTGTATTGGAAAAACCTTCCTGTCTTCCGTTCGATGGCGCAGGGGTTGCCGTTGATAGCGACGAGGCTTGAAAACTTCCTCTCTGGCTCCTTGGGGATCCACTCCAACCGGTCAAGGGAGTAGTGCCACAAGGTGCGATCCTTCAGAAGGGAAATAAATTCGTTTCCGAACGCAAAGTAGGTCTGGATATCGGTGGCTGCCTCGTCGATGTCAGAATTTGCACGCCAAAAGGGCTGAGCTTGGTTGAAGGAAAAAAGGCGCAGGATGCGCCGGTCCTTGCCCACCGCCCAAACGATGTTGCCATTGTCGGCGAGATCGTAAAGGTCCCGGGCGATGAAACGGTAAGTAAATCCTCGAGCCGCCCGGTCAATCTCGATGAGACCTTTCATCGGCTCGCCGCGGGAAAGCCGCGGGATGAAGACTTCACCGTACAGCCTTACGCTCCCCCCGGTAGGATCGATCTTTCTGAATCGACAGACCGTGCCTTCGGAAACGGCAAAACTCCCCCATGTCATACGGCCAGGGTCGTAGTAAGCCACATATCCATCATCAGAGCACTTATAAGACAAAAACAGATGTCCCTGCCATTCGGCGGCAGCGTGGATCGTGGGAAGCTGGGAAGAGTTGAGATCCTCGGGACGGATCAGGGCAGTGTCAAGTTGCGTTTCCCCTTTCAGCTCATAGAGGTTCCTTTTTTCCGTAAAGGCAAAACCCCTCGTATCTGTGCTTATCAGCGATTTTACCCTTTCGGATTCTGTAAAGTGCACCTTTGCGACATGGGGATTTTGATTTCGATCCAGCGAAACATGCTGTAGCTCTCCCTCAGGGTCTGACAGAGCATACAAAAAGTCCCCATCACCCCAGGATCTGAAGTTTCCGATCGATCCTTCCCCCACGTGCGTCCAGGTGTGAAAGACGCGGTTGTACACGTCGATCCCGGAACAATCTGACCCGAGAAACAAGCAAGGCGAGATCTCACCTATGGCCCGGACGTGATCCCAGCCCACCCGGCACTGGCGAGCGCTGGCCGGGAGGATGCATTGGGCACCGGTTCCTCGAGCAGGTTCAAAGACAAAGAGCTCCTCAGACGAGCCGCGGAGTAGCATACCCTGCTTGTTCCAGACAACCTGGGTCAGCGGAACGGGGAGGTTGTCAGGCCCCTGGGGCTGGAAGGCAATCCAATTGTCGCCTGCTCTTGTGTAAAGGATTGAATCGGCCGGGCACCAAGCCCAGAGACGCCCCCCGCAGGCAAAGATCGACTCGATGTTACCTCTTTGAGTCTCGATCTCCTCCTTCCGCCACCGGTGAGAATCCCATTCATAACGCGACAGGCTGCCTTTATCGTCCGTCCGGTACAGATGGTGGGTCACCGGGTCCACGGCTACGGACTTCGTGAAGCCGCCGCGATCTGGACATGCATCACCGATGAGCGAGTGAATCTGGGTCTGATTGCGAGCCTGCTTGAGCGCCGTTGCGCCCGAGGACTCCGCTTCGGTCCAGAACACACCGTTCTTCGATAACGCGGCCGACAGGGGACAATGCCCCACGGAACCTGCTCGCTTCCAGTCCCCGTTGACAGTGCGCTCGAGGTAGACCAGAGATTCGGAGGTCTGCACCACCATCCTCTGCCTGTCGTCGGGCAGGGTCATGATCTGTTCGACCTTGGCAGCCTCGTTCTCGTCTCCCAAGGGCAGCTTCGACCATACAGAGGGGGAAAGACCTCCGCCTGCCATTTCGCAGGGAAGGTATCCCCACAGACCTTGAGCCTCTGTGCCCAGGTAGAGATCACTCCCGATCTCCGCTGCGCAGTAAATCTCGGCTTCCGGCCCAGGCCCCCGGGAGCAGGCTTGAATCCACTCGAACTCTTCGGCCCCGTTGTCATATATCTGAAAAACACCCAGGCCTTCGATGATGACACCGAGGCAGTTCTTCATGGCGAACACAGAACCGATCGATGTCGAGTTACCCTCGACGGCGATACACGCAGGAAACCGGTTCTCAAAAGCTGCCGGGACGTTAATATTCTGCCATTTCTGCTCTCTGCCACGTTCCAAGCGGAGCAGATTCGTGGCCTCGTCCAGCACGTAGAGATAGCGCTCCGTTGTGCAGATCATTGTGATCCGATTGTTTCCCGTGGGGCTGATCGATGTCCATGAATGAGTCGGCAGATGGTACCGACCCATATGGCAGCCGGTAGACACGATCAGATCCTCATCGAAGACGAGCGCCGCAAGGTTGGACTTGTCCAGCTCATCAGCGGCAAACGGCGCACCCACGACCTCATAGGTTTGGTCCCCGGTGATGCGCAGCACATGGCCGTCTTCCCTCAGCACCAGCACCTCTTCCTTGCCGAAAAAAGCGTCTTTCACCTGAACGGCCCTGGATTTGCCTTCCCATCCCGCAAGATCGGACCCGTTGATGTTTTTCGGATTCAGGTAGAGACTCTTGTTGTGGTCGACCAACCACAAGCCGAGGTCGTTTAAGCGCAGATCGTTGGGTGTGCAGTCTACGAAAGGCAGGTTTATTGATCCCCAGCTGTGACGAGCCAGATCGTACCGGCCGATGACGTCGTGGACAGGAGCCAGGTAGATCTTGGTACCATCCACGGCAGCAACGGTTGGCTCGTCATCGCCTTCGGGGAGAGGTTCGGGCGCGAGAATGTTTTTGATCATCCCTCCTTGAAATGACTTCAGGCTGTTGTCCTGTCCCACCACAAACATGCCGTCATCGGCAGCATCAAAAGATTTGACACCCTGAAAAATATTACACCACGTGGCGAGGGCCAGGGAATCGAGAGTATACCCTCCGCCGGTCAAAACGTAGAGACAGTCCCCCTTCTCCCCGGCGTGAGCCCAGAGTTCGCCTTCCGAAACCCAGTAACTCAGGAATCCTTCCAGTTCAGGCAGATCTTTCCAGGTATGCGAGTTTATGTCATAGCATGTGAGCGATCCCGCTGCTCCCAGAAACAACATCTGCTTGCAGACTTGAGCGGACAGGAGGGATTTGAGATTGCATCCGCCAAAAGTGTGATTGAACACCGAGCGCCAGCCTCGACGATCGCCCCGCTCCCCGCGGGGATTATCCAGCACATCGAGGAGGTGATCCCCGGTAGCCCGGTAGAGGCGGCTGTCCCGCTGCCCGAGTTCCTCTTCTTCTTCCGGCACGAGGCACAAGTCGAGCACTTCATTTTGATGAATGGATCGAGAAGCGGATTCTTCCGATTCCAGGGCATAAACTTCGCGGCTCTCTGTGTTGATGAAGCCCACTCCCCTTTTCTTCGTGCCAAAGTACAGGCTCGAGTCCCGGCTGCTCGATTCGATGGTGTTGAAATCGCCCAACTGGATAGCGGTAAACCTCTTAGGACCGATGAGAGGGAGCCAACGATCCTCCACTTCGCGGCAATCTGCGGCCGCGCAATCACGCGGCAGGTGGACGAGGCTGCTCACCTGGTTATCGTCAGAGTTATCGCTGTTTTTCCCGAACGCGACGATGCCACATCCCTCCGGCGCGGCTACGACCTTGCTGACCTCGAAGCCTTCAGGTCCCAGATTACGGGATTCGAGGTGAGGCTCCTTCCCGTCCCGGACAACCAGCAGGCCGCTCCGTGTACCGACCAAGGCCTGGCCCTGCTGGTCAACGTCGGCAACAAGGTCCAAAGCCGTTCCCGTTGCCAACCAGTCTTCGCGTTTTACCGTCTTCCATTCGTGGGTTCTCTCGCGGTAAAGAGAGATCCTCTCCCCCACCTTGCCACCGTTGGGGCCGTTCGAATCCTGAACCCGGTCGAGGAGCCAGATGCGAGGGTCCTTGGCATCGTAAGCCCCTTTTAAAAGTCGATCCCCCGCCAGACCGGGGATGAAGCTGTTGCTCACCAGGACGGTTGTTTCCCCTTTATCTGGCACCTGTACCGAACCGAGGCCGCGGCTAGCGGTGCGGTAGTCCACGATAAGGCCGCTCTCCCTCCTGCGAACCTCCACCTGTAAGATCTTGCGATCTATGAGATGCTGGCCCGTAGTAATCCTCCAGTCGCGCGGCCGGATCTGAAGGTCTCCCTGATCCCTGAAGCTGCTCGCAGCGTATCCCACCGGACCGCCTGCCAGACCGTTGTCCGTTCCCAACCAAGCGATCCATCGGTCCCCATCTTCGAAGATCGCCATGTCGTGGATAACGCGGTGCCCTTCCGGAAGAAACCCCTCGTCTTCGTTCAGCACCTTAGCATCGAGCCAGCGCCGCTCGTCCACCTTGTACCGGCCGAGCCCGTACCCGCGAGTTCCCAGCAAGAGCACGGGACAACCTTCCGGCATTTCAATGCACGTTACTACATCGTCATGGACACCTGGAAAGGAGGAGAATCCCAGGAATGTCCACCAATCGTCCAGTCCGAACCCGGGCCAGGCGCCCGGCCCATAGTCTGGAAAGGTGCTCAAGCACAGGCCTCGACGCCGGCCGTCACCGGCGCATAGGAAGGCGATCTGATCAGACCCAACATCGACGCGGAGCACGTCATTCGACAGGAGCCCGCTGTCAGCCTCAGAAATCCGATTCCAGTGATGATCATGCCCCCCAGCCTTGACATGCACTCCTCCGCCTTGGGTTGCAATCCACACTGAGGGTTCCTCCTCGCGCCCCGGGCTAATGGAATTCACCGTTTCGCAAAGGTGCCTGCCCCCTATCCTGAAGTCCGGAGCCTGAACCATTCCACCGGCCCGCGTGACGTTGAAGAGTAATGCTATGGGGAAAAAAACAAAAAGCAGTCCGGCAGCAACAAGCGCAGCCCTCGTAAAGCAGTTAGGCGGTCGGCTCATTGATAGTGGTGTAGTAGCTTTGCCCTGGAGATTCTCACCGGTAAGCTTGGGTGGAGTCGGTACTTTGGGCGGGATCGCACATTGTGCTGCTTCATCGAATGCGGCATCGATCGAAGTAGAGTCATCACTACTTTCTTGAATGTTATCAGTTCTGAGCACCTCATCCAAGGTGAGTAAAGAACAATGTTCTGTTGATCGGAATGCGGTAATAGTCTCTAGGTTGCTATTTTTCAGGAGTTCACCATCCAGCTCATCCACTTTAGCTTCAATCAATAGGGCGTGACCGAGAACCCAGTATTCTTTTTTCCGCCAGTCTTCCGGCCACTGTTCGATGTTATCTCTGATCTCCTGTATGATAGACCTATAACGGGAATCTTGTGTGTAGAGGCTGGCGTCAAAGTATCTAAGACGCCATTTCAGCACCTTCTCAACTTCAGGAGGTGTCTCCCCAAGCCACTCCTCTCCGTACTCTTCTCTCCATCGACGCAAAAGATCATTAAAATATTCCCTCAACCGATCCCACACCTCCTTTGACGGACTTCTAGGTATGGTGTGCACTCCTCTTTTTCCCGCCACGAGCTGCCTCAGCCCCAAAAGACTCAAATAGGCCAGGGAGAGCCGAACATTATTTAAAGCAGGAAGATCTCTCTCCCCTATTTTTAAGAGCACAGCAAGTTCTCTGTAATGCTGGTCTAAGGGGCTCGGAATACGTTGATTACACACCTTTTCTAAGCAAAAGATTTCTTTTTTAATAAATCGTTCCGCTTCTTTCCAACCTTCAAAACAGTCATTCCACTTCTTAAAATAATCTGAACCGGAACTGCTGGAATCAGATCGTAGCAGGTCCATCATAATACGACGTGCTGCCTCAGCATAAAGATCGGCTGCGGTCAAGAGGTGGGCGCGCGTTTTTGCCTTATCTAAGGAGCCACTGATTTTGGCACTCATAGGGAAATTGCACTCTGCGAGAGCGTCTGTGTAAGCCAGCCAGTCATAGAACTTTTTTCTGGCTTCTTTTTTTAGTTTTTTATCCATGTACGGTGCTTCCAGATTCGCGTACCGACCTTTGCGCTTTCCCTTACCCCAAAGGATGATTTCCAGTTCCGCCCATGCGCTTTCCTTGAGAAAAGCAAGCTCCCCAGCCAGCAGCCTGTCTTCATTTGCAATAATGTATTCCGTCATTCCTGGAGTAATAAATTTTATCAATCTTGGAATCCACTTCAACCCGCTATCCATCAAGAAGAGCACAACTGATAAAACAAGGTTCCAAAGGGAATAGGATTTCCGATCTCTTATGATGTAACGACGCATTGTCTTAGGTAATCCTTCTCGGCTACGTAGTTTTCTAATAAGCTCAAAATAGTGTGCTCCCCGAGGGGATCGCCGGAAGTACCACCGAAGAGAAATAGAATAGAAAAATCGCAAGGGCTTCAGGTATGTCCAGGTAGCCCTGCCACAAGAATAGGCGCAAACAGAAAAGAGCAGCGCACAGTGCCAAGGGGAAAAACGACAAAGCCCCCACGGATAAAACACATACATGCAGATCCACACCAAAACAAGAACCCCAAGCATGACACCAACCACCCTTCGCGTCGTTCCTCCGCGCGAATCGACAGCCATAGGAGCAAAGAGTAGTACTAAGACCACCGGTATCCAAGAAAACCAAGGTTCACAAGCATGAAATCCTGTTAGCAGCCAGAGGTACAAGCGGTTATAGACTTCTGCGATCCACGCATGAGCGCCCAACACCTGGTACAGCATAAAAACAGCGGTTAACAGGAGACAAAACAGCAAAAGGGGTGGCAATAAAGGAATGGCCAGAGGGTGCCCTGAAGATCTTCTTTGATTCATCTGATTCTCTACTACTCTGAAAGGTCCATGGGGACTAAAATGTCCACTTGCTTCTCGATACGCTCGATGTTCTGAGTGTACTGAAAAAGCAGTTTTTGCCGATTCGGCACGTCATTTTTCCATTTAGTTATTTTATTGTAAATGTTATCTAGATTTTTGATATAATCGTCCGAAATCTGTGGCAAAGTCTTCACTTTTGTATCAAGTCGATCGGTACGTTTGACAAGAGATTTCGACTTGACAGAAAGTTCATCCGCTTCTTTTGTCCATGCGTCGATGAACGTCTCGATATCGTACGTTTCGGCTTCAATACGCTCCAGAGTACTAGCAAAGGATCTGCCTAGAGAGTCCAGTTTTGCGGGCTTTTCGACAACCACAACCTCTCGTGTCGGCTGAAGACTAATGTCAAAATCCTCGTAAGAACTGCCTTTTTTGAAGATCTGCAACCAGCAAAGTTTGACCCGTTGCCACCAGTTTCTGGGTGAATCAAGCTTTCCCGGAACGATCGTCTCCACGTCCACGGCAGCTTTGAATCGTCTCTCAGGATCGCCGGGCCTCAGAGGCGGATCAAGGGGAATGGTTACCGTTTTTTTCTTCTTGAGGCCCGGTGTGTGCAGATAGTCCTCGAAATCAAAGTCCATCCTCACCACAGTGCGCAAAAATTCCGACACGTGCTGGTACCGCTTCTGAGGACGCCTGCGCCTGGGACGTCTGATCGTGTCTTCTTCAAATGTTCGCGTAACGCTCACTTTTGCAGCTAGATATTTTGGATCGGGAAGATTGATAAGAATACACTTTAATTCGTCAGCCACAGCTACAGCTTTGGCACCGAAATCTGCATTCCTTCGCAGGTCCTGTGCTTTATTGACCAATAAACCCTGCAATTTGGCGATCTTTTCCTTTATAGACTGAACCTCTTTGTCAGTTCGGAAAGCCATGGTTCACTCTCCTCCTTATGATCGTACAGATTCTATGATCCGCCGGCGTTACCCCAGATTTTAGGCAAAACCCCCATAGACCGCGTCGGCCGAACCAAACTCTCGCGGTTACGTGCCGCCTCGCGAAGTCCCTCGAGGGCATCAACGCTCCGTTCCATGTCGGAAAGTGCTTGAAAAGCCGCGCTCATCTGCTCGACACTCTTAATATATTCATCCACCTTCGCTGTTCGTGTTTTTTGAATTTCTTCCAATGTTTTTTGCAGATCCTCTAATTGATTTCTAAGATCTGGAATAGCTCGATCTCTTCGTTTTTTAGTCCCTTCCCATTTCCTGTTAGCCTCTTTCAGTTCTTTCCGTTTCTCTCTAATCTGCTTTGTTTTTACAACCCACTTTTTTCTCTTCACGATAAGATTCTGGATGTCTGCAGCAATTTTTTTGATTTTCTCATCGAGATCTTGGAGCTTTCTGTCAACGGCTGCATGCTCCTTGCTAAGGATCGCGGCTTTGTTCTCCACTCGCTTGTGTCTTGCCTCTATATCGTTCTTGATGCTTTCAACCTGCAATTTCGTCGTGTCGTACGTTCTGTCGACATCCGCCTCTTTTGTGTTGAACTCTCTTTTTTTAGCCACCCATTGGTCATGTGTTTCTTCGATAGCCTTGTTGAGTTTATCCAGCCTATCGGTTCGCGTGTCGATCTCAGCGCAGGCAGATCTGATTTTTTTTATGATCTTGTCGAACTCATCGGCTTTATCTTTGATCCGTTTGAGTAAATCGACCAGTGCGTTGTCGAGTTTGCTCGCTTTATCCACTTGCTCCTTCAGGCGCCTGTTAATCTCCTCACACTTCTTCTGAGCAGCCTGGGACTTTCTGAGGGACTCCTCTACCTCTTTCTTCTTCGCTGTTATATCCTTCTCCAAAAGATCCGCTTGATCCTTTACGACATCATATTTTTTCTTGGAAAGATCGTAGTTTTCATCAGCCTCTTTTTTCTTTGCAACCAGTTCTATCTCGAGCCGATCCAAGATCTCCTTGACGTTCTTGCTGGCCTCGACTATATCTCTGAGAATTTTAATGGTGTACGTCTTTTTCCTTTCCAGCTCCTCCAGCGCTTTTAGCTTGCGTCTTATGAGCGCACTGTGCGAATGTAGCATCGATCTCAAACCCTGCTGCCAGTCCTCAGCAAAGTCACTCAATAGGGATTCAATGTTTTCGAACTGCTCATGGAGCACGGAAACCTGCTGGAGCGACTGTTCGATTTTAACGGCAAGGGAGTTCCAGTCGCGCTGGGCTGTATCCAAACGGCTTGTTGCTTCCTTCCTGATCTTTTGTTCCAGATCTTCCAGGGTTTTATCCAGGTGTGCTTTCTGCTCCTCCAGATCGTTTCGGATATTTTCCTGCAGGCTTTTACGGACAACCCATTCTGCGGCCGGAAATCCGTTGTTGTGAAAACTTATACACTCTGCCAAGTTTTTAAATTTGTTTTGTTCAATAGGGGCAAAAGCAAACGGTCGATCTTCCTTCGTTGTGGGTTGAATGATATAGTAGTTTTTACCTCTTTCGCCACGAGCTTCAGGAAAGATACTCTTTATCGAATCAGCCATGTTCGCGTCACTGATTCGAGGCAGCAGCTCGCATCCGTCGCGAATGAAGATTTTGATCCCCCATTCGTGCCAGGCCTCGGGTTGGTAGTACACCTCATCGGAAAACTCCAGCGGTATCTCATGGTAGAACACCGGTTCGTTTGTGAGCAGGATATGGTAACCAGCAACAATATCTCCCTTTCGAGAGGGCACCACAAGCTCCTGATAAGCGTATGAAAACTGCTCGAGGTTGTGTCTGGTGTACATAAGAAACCGCTCGAAGCTGCCTGCAACTTTCCTTTCTGTGGCTTCTTGATTGACCGCCTGAGTAAACCGCAGCAGAAATCTATAAGAGTCCTTTTTTTGCTCGAGGAGGTGCAACCTCTCGGCTTCAAGATGATAAAGGTTCTCTTTTGCTGTCCGGATCCGCGCTGTAATCTGACTCAGTCGTTCTCCACTCTCGTCGTTAATCATAATGAGCTCTGGACTCAGCGGAATTCTGTCGCGTCTCGTGCTAGGTGAAGCCACTCTTTCGAAAAACTGCTGAGGTTGGCTGGACAGTTCCACGTCGAATACATCTTGGGGGTAATGATGCATGACAACGTCTTTGTCACTGCGAGCCAGAGAGGCCCAGCAGGGAAACTTCGCTCCTGCAATAATCTCGTTGGAGATAAGGATACAAAAAATCCCATTTCGAACGGTATACAGATCGCGTATCTCCGGCCAGGGATGAACATACCCGTATTCGATGTAAAATTCGGGGAACTGGCTGCCAGGCAACTTATAAAACAACCGAATTCCTCTAGAGCCCTTTGGATTCACGCTTTTTAACCACAAATTCCAATCGACAAGAGAATCCGCCTGAGGTAGCGTAAAAACATATCGTGGGACATTTTGGTCGCGCTGGCCGTCGCCTGGTAGAGAATGGATCTCTGACTGGGTTCCGATCGTCTTTTTGACCGAAGCATAAATCTCGGCCAATTTCCGGTCTTCCTCGTAGTAGAGTGCCACCAGGAGATCGCGCTGTTTCTGCCGACTGTCATCCTCCTGGAGCATAGCAGTTGTAAGAAAATCGGATAGAGAATGATGTTTGTCCGGCAACGCTATTTTATTCTTTTCCTTTCGATCGCACGACACCATCGCGAGACCTAACTTCAAATTCTCGTTTTTTAAGGAAACGTTTGTCAAGTAGGCGTGCACCAGAGGCGATCGTCCCTTCTGCGGTTGGATGAGAAAAAAGGCATTACGCGACCAGTCGTAGTCGTTTTTGGTTTGACACAGACATCTCAACAACAAACGCAGTGCTGGAGTCTGGGAGATTTTAAGCTCTAGATCCATGACGGCCTCGTTTCTCAGGAAATATGATGCTCAGGCTCTCTTGCTCGCTTCGTTCTGTCCTATCTTTTAGTCGCCCCATCAAGGCCTCGATGATCGAGTACCTAAAGTCATCGTCGTTGAGGATCCGGAACTCCATGCCGAAAGCCGACTCCTCGAAACCGCAGCTCACAGCGACCTCCACCCAATCTGCCCAACAATCGAGATGCACGGCCATAATCATACATCTTGTTCCGGCGTCGATTCCCATCCTTGCAACCTCGTTCGGCATCAAACGGGAGCAAACAGTTTTGCGGGGGCCGAGAAAAACAAAAAGAGTGAAATCGTAACAACCATCGCTAAACACATTTTCGATGAACTGAAGATGGCCCACGCGGCTCTTCCCTTCGCCGGGAGTATCCAGGAAGAAATAGCTGGGGGCTCGTCTTTCGATCTCGACCATGGAGTTGTAGAGATCCCCCTTCATTTCGAGCTTCAACTCCTCGAGAGTCATGTGCCAGGTCAAGCGTTGCTTTTCGTCAGATGCGACAGGTTCCAGGAAAACGTTGATGTCCACATCCACGTCGGGAAGATCAACATGACCTGCCATGTCGCGGAGCATGTCGAAGATCAGTCGCCGTCCGTGGGTGTCGGAGCTGACTCCTTTTTTAATTCCATCGATCAAACTCCCCCTGTTTCCAGATCGGTTGGCTCTCTTGAAATAGTCGTTGCGGAGTGAGGCTGACTGCTCGGCCGCCTTACCGATGTCGCTGACAATACAGACGAGATACCTCTGCCGGATAGACTCTCGCATCTGGTCTTTGCGCTCCCAGATCAGCAAGCCTTCGTTCAACACTTTGTGGGCAAAAAGCCTGGGGCCTTTCTCAGAGTCAGCTGCGAGATAGAGCAGATCCTGGGGAATGGCTTCGGGGATTTTTCTCAATTCGGTGCTGCTGCGGATGCGATCGATATCGTGACTTTCGCCCAGGTTTCGACTCAACACCTCGGGCCAGGAGAGATCCAAGTAGGTTGTATGCGGAATATAGTCTCGTTCCACAAGGTCGCGAGAGCGTAGACACGCTTGAATGAGTTGTTTATTGCAGTTGTCATAGGAACGTTCGTTACAGCAAAGAGCGCCTAGAAAAAATTTTTCGAGACGTGGAATGGCTTTTTGAAACCTCGCTAGTTCCGACAGTGCCTTCGACATTTGTTCGAGGAAGAGCAAGGCGTCCTCCACGTGGAGTAAAATCGGTGGATCCCCCTTGCACTTGCTTTTTTCCCAGGCCTTGATTGCGCCGACGAACTCCTGGACATCATTGAATCTCCGATCGGCTTTAACGTTTCTGATAAAGTTCGAGAGAACCGATTTTTCTTCCCGCCCGATGGTGGACTCTTTCATCCTGGATATGAGTCTATCGACACCTATCGGATAATCACGAGGGCCCAACGCCAAAGCGCTCACGAGTTTCTTGCTGTCATACAGGAACCAGGTGTCCGACACAAATCCGAAGAGGTCCCAGATGAAACGATGAACCACCCGATTGAGGCTAGCGAGATCTCGAGCCTTCTGGAGCTGCTCGCGTACAAATCGGAGCTCCCAGATATAATTCTGTAAGGCACGCAAGTGCTGGGACTGATATTTTGCAATAAACTCGCCGTACTGGCCGCAGGAAGAAGGATCCCGCAAAGGCGGCGGGGAACACCATAAGAAAACGCCCAGATCCGCAAGATAGGGCAGAGCGACGGGTAAGTACTGTCTAGCAGGCGCCCATTTTTTATTTTCGTAATAAATCTCGAACCACTCTTTGATGGTGCTTTGAAGTGATTTGTCTTCGAAGGCTTCTCTGGTGGTGCCGCAGATCTCCAAGGTCGAAAGTGCTTTATCCAGGTTTTTTTCTGTTACGTCGCTCCCCCACTCCCACCATTCGCTGAGCCGGGATGGCATCGCGCCGCCACGGCGTGTTCCAACTCGTCGCTTGCGCTTACCAGGAGCAGAGGACACCTCTTCTTCGAAGCGTATCTCGTACTTGGCGATACTGACTACCGTGCCAGGGAACAGCTTTTCTGATTCGTAAGGCTCAAGAAGTTTTGCGTTCACCAGAGTCTTGTTGGTGGATTTTTGATCGGAAATGAAAAATTCACCATCTCTTTTGCGGATCACGGCATGTTTGAGATCCACTCTCTCCGAATCGGAAAGGCGGAGGTAACAGTCGGGACCGCTGCCAATCTCCCAGTAGTCCTGAGAAGAATCCGAGGCCAAAGCAACGTATTGGAATGATGCTTCGGGATCATCTGGTGGATCTTTGTAGGAAAGCCATGCCATGGCCGACACCTTTCCCGGATCAATAGATTAATTGGCTCAAGATTCCAGGCAACTTTCTGAGGGTTTCCGGATCCTTTCCACAGTATTCGAAAACCGTACAGTCTTCAGGTATCAGCTGTTCTCTGTCACTGTTGAAAAGAGCGTTGACCCGAGCCAGCTTCAAAAAATGCCCGCAAGAACGGTCCGAGACGCCGTACTGGTTCCTAAAGCCCGAAAAGATACGTTTGAAACAGTCCCGAAATTTCTTGTTGCGGCCGTCCTTGCGTGCCATACCTTGGATCCCCCCGAACTCCATGAGTCCGATCCGCTGGAGAAGCCGAAAGTCGTTGACGCAAGCCCGCTTGGTGACGAGCTGTTTCTCCAATTCGCCGTCAGGATCCCACGTCGTCTTTTGAATTCCCGTAGGATCCCATCGTTCCCCGGGTTGTATCAAGGCTGAGAAGGACTCCCTGAACGTTCGGGACATGAGATCATCGATGCTGTCATCGGACACGGGATCGCACATGGTGCGCACGGGAAAACGATCGTAAAAGGCACCCAGTTCTTCCTCCGGGGGAGGCTCGTTGCTCGCGCCGAAGAGCATCACCAGGTTTGTGGCCCACGGTAGGCCGGCATTGTAGAAAAGGCGCTCGTTAATGAGTGAGAGCAGGGCGTTCAGTATCGAGCTGTTCGCTTTGAACACCTCATCCAAAAAGACAACTTCGGCACGAGGTAAGAGCCCCTGGGTCTGCCTGAGGTACACTGATTTCGACAGCATGAGATCGATGTTGACACCACCGAGCAGTTCCTCAGGAGTAGTGAATCTGGTTACGAGGTGTTCGAAGTGACGGCGATTCTGGGAATTACCCAGAAAATCCATGATCCGTCCAGGGCTTTTCGAACAGGAGGAACCGTCCCCCCCCGTCTCTCCTTTCGACGACAGCAGCCCCATCGCAATCAGGTCTTCCGCATTGATCGATAGCTTGCGCGGATAGATGTCCAGCCCTTCGGCGAACTTCCGCACCAACATAGACTTGGCCGTACCCCATGGCCCCAGCAGCAGTAGAGGCAGTTGGGCGATGGTGCACATGGCCATTAACTCAATCAGCTCGCGCTTCTCAACGAAGATGTTGCTAAGCTCCGTGCAGAGTTCCTTAATCCGATTCAAGCATTCTTTATGAGCATTCGCTTCCTTGAGTTCCGCCAACTCGGAGAACTCCATCCGATTCAAATTGTCTGTCCACGCCTGGGTCTTGAACGTATCCAGATTCGCAACTTCGTCCGCTGTGAATTTGCAGCCTGCTGAAGAGCACCACAGATAACCGAGTCTGCTCTCCTCTAATGACCAGGTAGTCTGGCGCAGGGGAAAATGCATCTCTTTCAGTGTTTGCATCAAATTCGAGTTCTGACCTGTTACCAGGATCACCCTGGACAGCCGGGTCCACTTCCTGACTGTTTGAAGCTGCTTGCGTGTTGTCTGGTTATTAGACAAGTCATCCGGTCCATCGATGACTGCGAGATATCGTTGATCATAATCCACTAGAGCTTTAAAAACATCCTTTGATTTATGGGTCGGTTTCTTGGGAAGAGGAGATGTCTTGGGAGAAGACTGATTCGGGATCCAACGAAAACCTTCCCCCAACTTCCATCCCAGAACCGGAAGTTCACCGACATCCTCTTCTCTCACTATCTTCAATATATCCATCACGTACTCTAGGGCTTTCTCGTACGTAGGGGATTGCATGACGATCACACCGTTATCTTTCAACATCTCAAGAAAAGACATGGCAATGCTCCATGTATAAACAGTTGCTGGCTCACTTGCTCGCTAACACACCGAACTTGGCTTCGTTGACGACGAGTTTCCTACTGTTTTTATCTGGAACGAGAAATCCACGAATCAGTAAGGCTCTGGGCAGGAATCCGAGCCCGGCATCCCCGTCCTTTGCTTCCAGAATCTCTCTCAACAAAGATCCGACAAACTCGAACTCCCTACCTTCATCGTCATCATTCTGATTGGGTGGCGTCCCGCCCCTGCTTGCGTTCGAATCCTCTTCGTCCATAAGCCGTTTTCTGACGCGGAGGGCGTGCTCTAGTTCAAAGAAAAGTCTGCACCCCATCTCCGCCACATCGTCCCAGGACCTCGAGCCCGTAAGAAGGCCTGACGGTGCCAATTCCTTATAAAGCCCCTGCTCATTGAATCTCCTGTTAAACTCTTCACACCTGATCACCGTGCAGTGGCAAAACTTGAGCCAGAAAGCGCGGAGCATGAAGCGCGGGCGTTTCTCCCAGAGGTGGCTGGATAGGCCCTGAGTCCCGATCATAGAGATCTCATACCAGATCCTGCGGACCCGCTGCATCCCCGGTTCGCGTCTGCCGCGGTCGCGTTCCACTCCAGATCTGACAGCCGTGTACGTCGCCAGAAGTGCGAAAAAGTCTTCGATGGCGCTTGTACCTTCTTCCGGAAAAAAACGAACTCTGAAGCGCGCTAAAGCCTCTTTGCGTTTATCCTCTAAGATATGAGCTTCGTAATTCTCCTCGATCCGTTCAGCCTGCGCATATCCCCGGTAAGCGCGAAGGTCCGGATCGCTGAAAAACTCTTTGAAAATCTCCAGAAGGAATTCGCCGGCCATGAGTAAACCGCCTACGCTCCAGTCGTCTAGAATCGCCATGAGACAGTTTTTGATCCGCGGCGTGACGATTTCCTTACCGGACAAGGACTCTTGCAGAAGCGAACGGAGGGCATAATCGCGCACCACTCCGCCGATTTCCGGGGCCAGAAAGGCCGGGAGATTACGCCATCGAGTGAGTTCCTCGTCCTTCTCCTGGTCCAACGCCTCCTCGAGTTCTCGATCCATGATGCGGACCAGTGGGCTTAAAGCGGCCAGGAAGAGCACGTTTTCTCGTAAGTCACCACCGGATGATTGGTCAAAAATCTCCTGCCACGAATCGTCGGATTCTTGGGCCAGAATCCGCTTCATTCCCTGCAGGAGAAGGAAGATCGTATAGAGATCGGCGGCTTGGAGAGTTTTTTTGATGATCTCTTTTTTCTGCAGTTCGGTGTGATACTCTCCGGTCTTTTCCGAAAGCAGGATGCCATAACAGAAGATCACGATTTTCAGACACGCCGAGGAGAGAGGAAGATTTTCCCCGGAGAGAAGCAGATATTCCTCTCGCAGATCGCTCAGGAGACGGTCCAACAGAGCCGGGCGCGGGAAGGCCATGGCTTCGAAGAGACGCTTTTCAAAGGTATCCAAGGTCCGCTGAACAAAGTCTTCCAAATTGTTTGTCTGAGGTCTCACGTCCAGAACCTGGGACTCGAGAAGGAGAAACCGATTTACCTGTGTCCTTCCAACGGTACCAACCCTCAGAGGCTCGACCTTCTCCAGATCGACAGAATTGCTATCAAGCTCCCGATAGAATTCCTGCAGAAGTTCCCTATCGTGCTTTACCCACGTCGTTATGTTTAGTTTTCTTGGCGCATCGAGACGGAACGGATCATCCGCGAACTCCCATTTCAGCTTTGCTTTCACTTCGACGTCCAACACGTCCTCGATCGTCTCCTCGGTGATCTCTGCACTTTTGATCTTCGCAAGATATACACCTAACAGCCAGCGCAGACTACTGAAGGCAAAAAAACCGCTGATCTTATCCCCCAACTTCGGTTGCATGCCAAGGATCTTCAGTTCTCTGCGATCCAGATATTTTTTGATTTTTTTCCTAATAGATTTGATGCCTTTTTTCCCCCTTCCACGGATTGATTGCCAGCTAGCTAGCTGGAACAGCAGGAGGTTGTGGCAAAAGAGCATCAATGAAAGCCCGGCTAAGCCCACCGGGAATGTGTTTTTTATCTTGACGCGGCGATGCGCCAACCAGGCGACGTTCGCCCCGGTGCTTGCTGGAGATCCCGATTTGGAAAAAAACAGCCTGCCGTGGGCTATATCGAGTTCCTTCAGAGCTCGTAATCGGAAAGCACTGATTGTTTTTTGGACCCTTTTTAGTTCTTCCGGAGTTATTCCAGGGATCGCGCCGGAGGAAAGGAGTTTTTCACCAAACATCCGGATTTCATCGTCCTGTTCCAGTTGTACAGCATCATTCGGGACACTCCCGATCTGGGACCTGGTTCCTGCCGGCAGAAGGAGTCCGTAGCAATGCCGCTCGAGATAGCGGAGCTGGATTTCCAGCCTTTCTAGAGTGCGTAAGTCTTGGATCATTGCTCTCCTCGATTCCCTTTTGTACTTACCTTTCTCCTCATCCTCTGAAATCTCTGCACCGCAGGACATCGGCGTCATTCCCTCTTCCGAGTCAAGGTGACAAAAAGCTCTTTTGAATATCTTCTGCGGCGTCCTGTTTTTTATGATTTTTCATGGATTAAATATCAGCGCTTTTTGTTGTTTTGTTACGGTCTCCAATTACATCATTTGCTGCCTCTGATCTGTTGTCTTCCGTTGCGACAGCTTGTACAGGTTTTCATCTGCCCATTGGTACTTCAACACGGCTTTGATGATACGGTTCAGTTGATAGGAGTACTTTCTTGCGAGCACGGGTGCGGCCAGCAGTCTCAAGGCGTTCAACACTTTTTTATAGAACACGTCTTTCCGGGAGGAGCGCTCATACCAGAGATATTCCACATAGAGGCTGCCAACGTCGAGATCCTCCAATCTCCAGTGCATACAAGCGGCGACCAGGTTTTCGAGCTCTGCGATCGGTTCATGGCCTCTACTCCGGAAACACTTGTACACTTCGAGCGCTGCCCGGATCCCCGCGGGCTGGTCCTTGCATTTCCGAAGCTTAGGGATCATAAAGTCCACCCACAGTGCGCTGGTCGCCTGACCTAAGGGGATCTGCATCACCTGTTGGCTCAACAAAGTCGTGACCTTGCCGAGCGCCTTTGTGTCGCCGCTTTTCAGATGCTCTTTCATGAGCCATGAGAGCATCAGGGAGGTGGAGGCGGGAAACTGCTCTTTCTCCTTGTCCGACATCAGATTCAGAGTCTTCATGATCTCCCCCTTGTTTTGGCCTTTGAGTTTTTTCAGCGTCGCACTCATCCGGTTGCAGGCTTTCTTCAAAAAGAAGCGCTTGAGCCTCCAAAGGAGATACATGGATTGATCGATTTCTGCGGGTTTCCACAACTCCAGGTCGGTTTTCTTACCCCAGTACTCGATCCGCAGTAGCCCGGGACCGAAGACATCATCGTGGGCGCTAGCACGGATGAAAATGTAGCGCGTCAAAGCCGAGTTCCTGACGACAATGCGACCGAATCGCCTCTGCCCACTGGGCAGAGGATCCAGCTTCAAGGTAATCGGCGAGTCATCACCACCCTTGATCTGGGATGGAGAAACGTCCAGACCGCCGGACGAAACCACTTCCAAGTGACAGGACATGGGAATAGAGAACCTCAAGGGGATCTCACACGATCGATTAGAAGGAACGTAAACCCGGATCGAATGGGGACAGTGCCACCGTCGCTTCTCCCCTTTCAAACCGATTACGTTGCCCTGAATCGATACATCTGAAAGCTTCGGATCTTTAACCCCGTCAACGAGAAGCGCGCAGTTCGCTTTCGGCGTCTTGCCTGGTTTGCGGTCAGTGACTTCGAGATTGAGTTTCTCCAATTGGACGTCTTGAGAACGGATGCTCAGAACGGGTCCCCTCCGCGCCCAGATCGTGGCGCCGTTTCCCATTATGGTAATGGGTCTATCGATCACCAGAGGCCCCTCAATCTCTAATCTCGGGGGGGTGATCTCCATAGATCCATTTGGAGGAGTGTTTTTAATCAGTTGTTCCAATTCGGGTGCGCTCATTGCTCGTTATCGTGTTATAGTGCTTTGTTGTCTTATCCGTCTCCACCAGTCTGTGGTTCACCTGTCCCGAGGTGCATGTTATCCTCAAAAGGGCAGTATCAACAATGAAACCACAACCTCCCTGAGCAGATAGATGGCTATGAGCAGGATCATGCTCGAAAGGTCCAGATAGACCTCTCCCAGCCTGATCGGCTTCAGGAGACGTCTAATGGGGCTCAGAAACGGGATGTACCAACGGTGCAGCCAAGTTCGAAACGTCGCGATTCGTGGACCGCTGATCCAGGAACATACCACGTAGGCGATAAGGCCGAGTGCATAGATGTTGAATGCATAGTACACTATCCTTGCCAACATGACCACTATTTCCGCCTTTCTCGAGTCTATGGAATCATGCTCACCTTGACGAGCTGGCCCTTTTCTTTCTTTGAGAGCCATATCTCGTTTCGATCCTCCAGCAGCGTCGCCTTCCCGATGGGAACCGGTTTTCCCTTCGACGAAAACATGTCCTCGAGCTTTCTATTGATCAGGATCCACCTGCCTTGATAAAAAGCAACATCGGCGAGGATGGTCGGATCGGCCCTCTCATCGAAGTTTTTGTCGCTGAAAACGTGCCATTCGTGCAGTGTCCGCTGATTCCATGCGGTGAGATGGTGGTTTAACGAAATGACCCTGTCCCTGGGCATGTAGTAGAATTCGAGCACCGGCGTGCGAGACTTGATCTTTGTGCCGCACCACGGGCAGCGGGGTTTCTCCCCTTTCCGATAGATGAACCACTTTTCCTTGCAGTTTTTGTTCCCACACGGAATCGACAGATCCAGGCTCTGGGCGATGGCCCGCTCCCACTCACCAGCGGTGGGGCGTCGATTGGGAGCGTGTAGCCCCTCGATGAAGGCCTTGTCGAATAGGTCCCGCAAGCCAGGACCCAAGACATTGTAGGTTAAGGAGAGTTCTTGCGGCCTGTTCGAACCGTCCTTCGGGTGTTCGATAAACAAAGCCTTTTCCCCCATAGAGACGCGATAATCTTCTTCCGCGGAGAGCGTGCTGTTTACTTTGGGGCCGCTCAAGGGGTGCCTCCGTAACAGGTATTCGTAGATCAGAACGGCCATCGCGTGGAGATCAGTATTGTTGCTGGGAAGAAATCTGTTGTCGTCTTTTAAAGGGAGATGTTGAGTTGCCAGCACCTCCGGCGCAATGTAGTCCCTTGTCCCTAAAACATCGGCTGGGTGGATTCCAGGCACCACCAGAGAATCAATATCGATTACAGAACAGTACCCTCTCTTGGGATCAAGCAGAATGTTTTTGGAAGAAAGGTCCGAGTGGGCAAGACCCATATTGTGCATCTTACGAACGGCTCGTGCCATACGATTGCACAAAAGAAGGTAGTTGAGCCAATGCCCCAGCTCTTCGAGGGGCAGCACCGAACGACAGCGTGGACTGGCGAACCATTTACCCTCCTTCTCGTTACCCTTCACGGTACCGGATTCGAAGTAGAAGTTTGGAGAATAAGCCGGCGCCATGACACCAAAACGCGGTTTTTCAACAATGCCGGTTGGCCAACAAAAGAGCGTACGAAATGCCTGCGCTTCCTTTTCGGTCTGGCTCTGCCCTCCCTGGTCCGTGGTAATGGTAGGATTATAGTCCTTGAGGATCTTCTCCAAGCGGGTCCTACGTTCCGAGTCTTTCGACAGGCTTTGATCCTTGTAGAAGCAGAGCACGGACTGTTTGTCTTCGGTGAAGAAGACTTCCTTCATGGTTCCGGCTCCGATCTGCTTGGGAATGAACTTGATGGTTCGACCGTCCGTAAGTGTTGCGGTTTCCAAATTCATCGCTCTTCGCTCCGGTACATGAGTACGAGGGTCCGGTCATCCGCCGATCCCTTCAGCTCGTACTTCAACCACTCGATCAACGATACACCCGCCTTACCGGGATTCTTGACCACCTCATGCATCACTCCCTTGACCGGCTCTCCGGCCCGGGTCTTCAGCTCGCTGATCGGATCGCCGTTGAACAGTTCGATCATCCGTTTCTTTTCGGGGAAAAAATCATCGGCAACGCCGTCGCACATGGCGGCAACGCAGCGGACATCAGGCTTCAGCGTGTACACGAGCCTCTGGTAAAAGGGGCGCTTGAGCAGCTCATCATGGGAGGTCATAAAAACCGTCTGTCCGGCCATTTCCCCATGGTCCGCGGTACCGAGAATGGTGCAGGCTTCGATTTTTTGACTCTTGCTGAAGATTGCCACGGAACCATCCCCCACCTGCAAAGCGAAAATCAGACTCTTGCCTTTCCACATGGTATGAACCGTTAACAGCAAGGTGGTGTAGAGCTCTTTGGGGTGAATGTTCCGTTTCACCGCTTCCGCCTGCAGGGAATCCCTGGCTCGACAGGCCGCCTGATTGAAAAACGCCTCGATCTGCTTGCTACTGCTATTGCAGAGTTGTTCAGTATCGCCCTCGAGGAGTTTGTAGTCGGTGAGCAAAACCTTCATAGTAGTGACCGCGGTTTCGCAGGCAATCCTGGCTCCCACACGGGACAGGCTCGCGCTGCCCGCGCCGTCGGCTACGGCCATGACGGTCCAGTCGCCAAAATAATCAAAGGCGTAGGCATCGTCGCGCCACTTGGCGTTATGGGCATGACTCTTTCCTCGAACGCTCGCCGCTAGGATATTCCAGTGCTCGTCTCTTTTTTCGAAATGGCTCACCTCAAGGTCAACTGGATCGCCGGGATCGTCAGGATCAAGGATTTTCCATTCCGCTTTGGGCTTCGGTGATGGCTGGGGCGAATCTTCCGCCTCAGTCTTTTCTCTGTCGGGGGCGGCAGCCGATGTCACATCCATCTCCGCAGACTTTTCTCCGTCGGGAACGGCAGCCGGTGGCGCTCCGGTTACGTCCTGTCCCTTCTCTTTCTGGTGCTCTTTCGAGATCTTGGGACCTATCAACCGCCTGACTATGAATATTGGTAGGCTTTGCGAGCAAACTGGGGTAGCCGCAGATTCCACCTCCTCTGCGGCTTCAGCATCTCCCTGCCTACCATCTGCCGGCTCTGTTGGTTCGGGCTGGTTCTCTTCTTCCGCTTCCGGCTCGAGCTCCTTTTTTGATTGACAAATTCGCTCCGCTTCCTCCTGGGATTCCACCAGATCGGACCCTGCTTCGACATGGTCTGAAATGTTCTCCCGCCTTACGATCCCATCTTGGTTGTCCTTTGAGGGTAGGGGAAGTGATTCCTTCTTGTCCTCACTTTCCATTATCTTCTCCTATGCTTCTCGAGTAGGTTGTACTATGCGGTGTGGTGCACCGCGCTTCACGGGATAATGGGATGATCTCCAGCAGTATCGAGATCGGAAGGGGGCTGGACGATATCGCTCACGCTGGATTTGGCGTCCGCCTTAACGGACATGATTTCGTAGGTCACCCATTGAAGCAATACGCTGGGCTGCACGTCCTTCAGCTCGATCTCTTCATCACCGATCTTCTTGAGCAGTTCCACGTTCACATCGGGACCCGGGCCGCAGGCAATGACCTTGGCTGAGCCCTTTTGCCGAAAATCCTTCACAGAATTCTGCCAGTCATCGGTGGGCCGGCCATCGGTAAAGAGGAACACGATTGGCTTCCAGTCCCCCAGGCGCGTTTCAGGGCTGGGCTCTACGTCTTCTTCGATAATCTCGTCGAGAAGAAGGAACACATCCCCCAGGGCTGACGATCCTCTGATATCGTCGTTTTTCAGCTCGAGATTCCTGAAATCCTTGATATCCGTCAAGGGTATCCGTTGTTCGCTCGCGGTGCTGAAAGTGATCAGGCTCAACGACACTTCCCGACTCGTGAGGGGATCCTTGACCAAGTCACTGATCAGTTCCCTTACGACGACCCCCATGGCCTGAAAGGCCTCACCCGCCATGGAGCCTGAACAGTCGAGCACGAGGTACAACGGCAGCCTGCGATCGGTCTCCCTGTTTCTCGAACCCACGGCACGTCGCTCCTATAAAAACAGCCCTCACTATCCGCCATGGGCGGTCCGACCTCTCACCCGCTCGACCTCGCCATGCACCAGCATCATGGGACGATTTTAATCCCACTCGGAGGAGGAGGCAAGTTGACGGCACCCTCGCCTTGGTCGTTGACGCTGGACGACGTGGTCTTAATGGAAGCGGTAACCCAGGCCAGAAAAGCGCCCAATGTTCCAGCAGATGTGTCGGAAAGCCGCACAACGGTCTCGGTGATGCTTTTCAACTTTTGGTCATCGGCGCTGGACCCGGCTGCGCAGGCGATGATATTTGCTGTTTTACTGCGCTTCAGCTCGTCAGCAGGTCCTTGCCAGCTGTCGGTAGGATTGCCATCGGTCATGAGGAAGATCAGGGGCTTCCAGTCGCCCTTTTGCTCAGCCGTGGTCTTGCGCACCTCCTTGTCCATGCAGTTCATGAGCTTTTTAAGCGCCTCACCCATGGCGGTCGTTCCTGATGCAGATATCTGAGGTTCTTGGAAGCTGCCGATCTCCGTGAGCTTGACCGCCTGTCTGGCGGAGGAGTCAAAGGTAATCACGCTCAACCAGACCGTCTCCAGCGCCTGGGGATCTCCCTTCAGATCAGAGACCAGCTGTTTCAGACCCATGCGAACCGCCTCGATAGCTTGTCCGGACATGGATCCGGAACAATCCAACAGGAGGTAAACGGGCAGCCGTCGCATCCAAGGGCAAATTTCTTCTGCCATTTCCATCTTCCTTTCCAGGTAGAGCAGAGGTCACGGAACTTATGTTCCTGTTTCTTGGCCGTACTTCTGCTTCAACCTTCGCTGTTCATGCTTTTCTATCCTATTGGTACATTGCAACTTAAAACTCAGTCAGTAGAGAGCTCGAAGCCCTCCTGGCAATCTCGTACTTCTCGCACTCAGCCGATCGTCTGGTCCACATCAAAGGACGGATCCGAGCCATCGGATTCGACAAGGCTCTGCTTGCGACACTTCGGGCAGATGACCTCGATGCCGGTTTCGCCGGACCAGCAGATGAGAGAATTGCATTCACACTTCAAAAACCCCGAGTTCTCGCAATAGGGACAGGGTGGGACGCCATCCAGGAGCGTGGTGTTGATGGGTGGCATAAAACCCTCTGCATCCTCCTCGAGAAATTCAAGTCGATGGGAACACACCGCCCGATATCGCTCTTCGTGGGGTTCCTTTGCGTAGCGCATCAAATAGGGCTGACCGTCCCTAGAGCATATCCCGTGGAGGAAAACTTGTCTGGGCTCTGTGATTCTCGGCTCCACGACAGCGGGGGGGGGCTCCAATATCGCCGGAGGCGAACGGAACTGACCGGTACCGTTCTCGTCATCGGGAATGGTGACTTTACTGCTCTTGGCCAACGAGTCGGTCACCCAATTAAAAACCTCATCCCAAGCTTGAGAATCCATGCCCTTCATGATGTAGACCTGATCGGTAATGCACTTCAAAATCTGCATGTCAGCGTCCGGGCCGCACCCGATGGCACAGATACTCGCGATCGAAGGTTTCCTCTGCGATTTCAACTGAGCAGCAGCTTCCTCCCAGTCGTCCGTTGGATAACCATCGGAGAAAAGAAAGACCAGAGGTTTCCAATCTCCCTTGGTGGATTCGGTCGTCTTGATCACGTCCTTCCGAATGGAATCGATGAGCAGAGCGAGAGCGGATCCCAGAGCGGTTCCCGTACGGACTAAAAGTTTAGGAGGCTTAAATTTTGGCACTTCCGTGAGCGGTACGACCTGCTTCGCATCCCGCGAAAAGAGGATGACGCTCAGCCACACGGTCTCGACGGCATGGGGATTGATCGTCAAGCTGGTGGTGATCAAATTAATGCCCTTATCCACTTCCTCAATGGCAGATCCGGCCATGGATTCGGAGCAATCCAAGAGGAGATAGACGGGTAACCGACGACAGTAGCCTGACATGCGACATTCCTCCTTCTTCGGTGAGGTCAATAATATCCCACGGACCGAATTGGGATGAAACGATCCCTCACCCCTTGAAATCCCCATAGAGCTGTTTTTTTTGATGGGTTTGTTTTGCTCTGAAACCGATGTATGCTACTCTAGGCACTCGCTTTTTACAATCTTTTTCCTGACCGCTCGCGATCTTGCTCATATCACGGAAAATATTGATTAACGTGTCTTTAGCAGAATTTTTTTTAGTGAACATTTTTTCCTATCAGTATAGTAGCCATTAATCTGAAATCCGGCTCCGATCCTGAGCTGGCGGCCCTCCGGTTCTTCCCCGAAGAGGGGGAAAAACCGGACGTTTCGTCCGCATCAAGGCGTGGAAGCCGATTCCGGCTCTCGACCGCTGGAGGTCACGATTGCAACGATACGATCCACATTGGTGACCAGCTCCTTCAAGCCTTCCCGTGCCCGCTGGCGCTGCTCTTCGTTGGTGCTCCAGAAGCTGTCACCCAACTCGCCGCAGACCGCCGTGAGGGCCCGAACTTCCGGGGAGAGATACAAAACCCAACCCACCTCGTTCCTGAGCGCATCCGTCTTCCGGGTGATGGTATGGTTCATCTCGGAGAGCGATTCGGCCAGGCCGCTGGCTAGGCTCGCCAGACGCTCTTCGATAGATCCAGTCGACCGGTCGAAGGCAGTGGCGAGGCCGGCTATTTGGTCCATAGCGTCCCTGTGTTGGCTTTCCATGCCTGCGAGGCGTTGATCGATCGGAGAAACAATCTGCTGGGCGTCCGGAATGTGCTGCGCCTTAGCCAGCTTCCGGAATTCATCCCCCATTTGTGACCGAAGCTCTTTGATCGATGCTTCGCTTCGGGCGCAGAACTCCGCCATGCCGCTGCGCAGTGATTCCACTGTCTCCCGGCTGTCACGGAAAAATTCTTCCTGGGACTCGATCAGCGTCAGAGCCGCGTTTTTTTCGTCGACCCCGGAGCGGCCCGCAAGCACCACCAGGCTGGAAAGTGCAACGATGCACACCATCAGCAGTCCGTAATACAAGCGTGACCGGAGGTAAAAGGTCCCACCTGGCCCGTCTTTCATCTCCCGGGCAGCATCGATGCCCTTCCGAGCCTCTTCATTGTTAGGATCCACAACCAAGACCTCCTCCCAGATTCGGATCGCCTCTTCGAACTTGCTCTGCTGGGCGGCGATCTTCGCCTCGAGGAGCCGAGCTTGAAGAGATCCTTCGCTCTCACCCAGGTCTTCCAGCATAACAGCGGCGGCCTCATAGTTCCCCCGGGCTGCCAGGTGGTTCGCGCCCAACAGGGCATCGTGAAACTTATGATCATTCATCGGTTTTTCCCTTCACGAGTTTCCTTCCAGGGCTCAATGCGCGCTGCGCTCCTTGGCCAGGAATACCACGTTCGGCTTTTCGTCATCCCCTTTGTCCAATGCCTTCTGCCATTCCGCCAGCTCGGTGCGCCAGAGTTCCTTGAGTTCATGGTGAGCTCGCTGGGCTTCCTTGATCTGGGCGCCGGTGATGGCTTCTGCGCCTTCGAGGTGCATGGTGTCGAGGACGCCGATGTAAGCCTTTTCCGCCCTGTTGAAAGCGGCGAGCTGATCGGGGTAACCCTTGAAGCGCCGGGGAAAAGCTTTGATCGACCAGTGGAGGTCGATCACCGGTTTGAGAACAGTGTTCCAATAGAGATTGTCCGCCTGCCGCTCCAGGTTCTTCAGCTCTTCATGGTCGCTGTGGGCCGCGGCAGCGTTGATCTCCTTCTCGATCGACTTGAGGCCGTTCCGTTCGGAACCCCGGATCCCAGTTTTCAGCAGGGCCATAAACCGGCGGATTCGGGCCAGAGTCTGCATTTCGTGCAACGCGTTGATCCCTCCCGTAAGGCGCAGCAGGGCACGATAGCCGCGGGAAAGCCCCTCCAAGTCACCCTCGCGGGCGCGCCGGATGTCGGTCAGGATCTGGCTCTCCACTGCTTGCTCCTCCAGGACCCCTAGAGCCCCGGCCACATCCTCCATGGGATGCTGATCTTGGAGGCGCTGAATCTTGATCAGCCTCTGCCGCTGGGCCTTGAACCGTTCCTCCACCTCCTCGGGAGCGGGCTCCTGCGCCTTGGACTCGAAGACTGCTTCGAAGTCCTCGTCCAGATAGGGGATAAAAGCTTCCACGCGGATCTGGCGGTCCCGGTCGCGATGGAGGGTGACATCCACAACTGCACCGCCAGGCAGGTCCTGTTCGATTTCACTGCCCTTTATGATCAGTTCTCCGATGGAAATGTTGCAGTCCTGGTGGAGGTCCACATCCCCGAGATAGTGTTCGATGCTCTCCAGAACAGGAATCTTCAGGATGTTCTCTTGGCTGCCCTTCCTGATGACCGCGCTCGTTTTAAACTCCGAGGTCTTCTTGGCTGGCAGCCGTGTCCCCTGGGCCAGAAGGACATCGGAATCATTCGCATCAACGCCGACCATGAGATCGCTGGGAAGCTGATCCGGCACGTCCACATAGGGATGCCAGATGTTGGGCTCATCCGCTTCGGCGACAACCCGGCCCTCGCTGTTGAACACCCTGATCCTGAACCGCGACTGGATGGGTTTCTCCTCGTGGATGAGCAGAAGGTCGGCTGAGAAAACGCCGTCTTGCTCCATGGGGAGCCGGCCGGTGCTGTAAAGACCGTCCTTTCTCTCGATCTCCACTGAATAGCCGTTCTGTCCCGAATCGAGCCCCTCCACCCGCCCTACGATCCCATGGCTGGCCAGCTTGGAACAGGCCTCGTACTCCACGGTCACCTGGATTCCGCCTTCAGGTCCACAGTTTTTCAGCCCCCTATGGTGCGTGACGATCTCAGACGGGATTTCCACCTTGGCCGCAAAAATGGCCGCCCCCTGGGCAACAGCGGTCATGGGATCGATGCTTGACTCCAGCGGAATACCCAACCGGTCTACGAGCACCGATTGCAGGAGAGGAGTCTTGGTCGGACCACCGATCAGGATCAGCCGTTGAATATCAGAGGGATTCAGCCGATTCTTGTGGAGGAGCTTCTGACAGAGGTCCACCGCTCTCATCACGTCGGCTTCGATGAGATGCTCATAAGTCCGGCGGCTCAAGGGCAGCTCCACCTTGACGGCCGTACCACGGGCGTCTTCACAAAGAACGCCAACCACCTCCACAACGGTCTCAGAGCGGGAAGAGAGCTCGATCTTGCTCTCCTCCACGGCCAGCATGAGCCGGCCCCACTCCGCTGGGTGACTCTCCTTGGAAAACTCGTCCAGATCGTACTGCAAGCGCAGCGAGGAGTAGTTCGGATCGAGTTTGCGGTAGAGGGCCAGCTTCTCCTCGTAGTCCGATTCTTGCTTCCGCGGGCCCATGATGTAATCGAAGATCTCGCGATCGAATTTCCGACCCCCCAGGTGATTGTCACCGGCGTTGCCCTCCCTGGGGACATCCATCTTGTCACCCCGAAGGATGATTGTCGCCAGATCCGTAGTACCAGCGCCCATGTCGAATGTCGCCCACTGAGCCTTCCTGTCAGCGGTGTCGAACCCGTAGGCCAAACCCGCGGCCACGGGTTCCATCAATGTGGGCGCATACGCCAATCCCGCGAGGTGAGCGGCTTCCTGCGTGGCTTTGCAGGCGAAGTTTTCAAACTTCGCCGGAACTGTGATCACGGCCGCTACAGGGTGCTCCTGCATTTCCTCTCCGTAGGACTTGAGCAAGGTGCTCATGACATGGCCTCCTAGCTCAGGCCCGGTGAGGAACGTATCGTTGGGAAAGGGATAGGAGTCATCATATCCCAGCCGGGGTTTGAAACAGGTATGGCCGATGCCTTCGAGAAGGGGATTCGTAAGCATGGCTCTCCTGGCAGCTCCCCCGATGAGCATCCGTCCCCGCCTATCGATATACACAGCCGACGGCATGGTGACATCCACCCCGTTCGGCTTGATCACCCGGGGACCGTCACTTTCCATCACAGCGATGCTCGAATTGGCAGTACCATGGTCGATTCCGATTCGTACGAATTCTTTTTTCATGATCTATCTCCTTCTTGTTCCGGTCTCCCGACTATGCCGCTTGCCCGTTGAATCAGCTTTCCGTCGAGAAAAACGACGGGACGATCGCAACGGATGATGGTCTTTCGATCGAGCCCGGGCTGGGGCTGAGCCGGCCCCAATGGCTCGAAGTCTCCCCGAGTGTCTGCATAGATCTGACCGGAGAGATTCCGGTATTCGATGTGATGGGTTTTCAAGGCTTCGCGGATCCTATCCAAGGCTCTGGCGTTGCTCTTCAGTTCCTTATGGTTCAGATTTTCTGTATTCATCTGTTCGATGTTGAGATCGAGGCGGTGGCAGTGGTTGCACAGGGCCTTTGCGAAAGAGGGCGAAAGGCTGTTAGCACTACACTGCGGCTCTTGGTTCAAGCTCTGCAGGATTTCGTTGACCTTCTTGGCCACGGCATCGAGCTGTTGATGCGTCTCGGCTCGTTCCGCAGAGAGGACGCTCAACAGAGCGGCAAAGATTCCACCCGGTCCCTCTAATCCTCGGGGAGATATCCGGAACGGAGGGGGGAAGGTCCATTGCCGTAGAGCGGCCCATATCCTCTGGTGTGCCATGGTACCTCCTTTCGAATATACCAACTCGTTTTGCATGCATTGATACACTTCATTTCTGTCTATCCTTTTTTGTACCGATTGTTAGCGATTGAACCTCCGCAGGAACTGATTCCACTTATGGATTGGAAGCTTGTACATCTCGTCCACCACATCTGCAAAACGCTCGCTGTTGAGGTGCTTGCCCAAGAAAGACAGCTTGTTGATCTGGTCGTAATCCAGTCTCTGAAGGAACGCGTTAAAAAGCGCATCCGTGTCTTGGGGCGGCGGCCGTTCCCCGGGTTGAAAACCTTTGTTCAGGGCACCCACGTAACCTGGGAAAGACAACTTTTTGCTCTCGCCCTTGATCTTGAACAGCGAAGCCAGGCGCTTTTTCAAGGGCTTCAGCCGCTTGTGCTTTCGGGCTTCAATCTCCTGCAGACGCGCATCCGCCTCCTCTTTGATGGTGGATTCTCTCCTTTTGCGCCTGTCCTTCAGAGCCTGGCGATGCTTCGCGTTGGTTGTCAGTCTGCGCCGTTCAGGTAGGACATCCTTTTCGGCACGTTTTTTCGCCTTCCTGATCTGTCGGTTGCCTTTCCTGGTGAGATCATCCTTCTTGTACCTCAGCCGAGCCTGCGCGGCGTTCAAGCGGCGACTGGCATGACCAAGGATAGCGGCTCGCAAGAGCTCGCCCCAAACCGCCCCGAAAAGAAGGCCTACACCGGCACCGACGGCTAGGGGCAGCCACTGAGGCTCAATCAGCCGCGGGGGCAGGATCTGGATCGAAGACAGATAGCCTCCCAGGACAGCGCCCCCTGGCACGAACAGCCCGCAGAGGGGAAGGTGCACGCGGAGCATACCCTTGCCGCGTCGCAAGGCCTTGCGGATCCGGTCGCGGTTCTTTTCCGACGCCGCAATCGGTTTGGCGCCTTCGCACTCCGCCTTCCGGCAGGCTTCTTCGGTGGATGTTTCCACGGACTTCTTGAAGAACTCATAGTGCTCTTCAACCTGTTTTAAACGTTTCTGGTCCTGCCTTTCCTGTTGGGCGCAGGCCCTGTTGAAATCGTTGAGTTCCTGCTCGAAATCCGATCTAACTCTATCCAGCCCCTCTCGTTGGGCGCTTTGAACCCGTTTCTTTGCCTCCTCCGCCTCTTCTTCGATCTGCTGAATCTGCCGCCAGTAGGGCCCTGCCCTCTCCTGTGTGCACTGCCTGGCCACCTCCGCTACGCCGATCTGATTTTCATGGAACTGCTGGGCGACCTTGGAGCGGGGAATGAGCACCTGCCGCTGCCTCCACTGGGTGGAAAAGATGGCTTGATCGGTCACTCTGTAGACGGGCAACAAAATCGAGGCATCAGGATCCGCGGCCTGGCCTTTGAGGAACCAGCACTGGCTGGGATCCACCCCATTGGACATATCGAAGTCGGAGTAGAGGTATTGCGTGTCGCTGCGGATCGCCTGCTCCAGCTTACGCTTCACCTCCGTCGAGTGCGGTAGGGTGGATATATGCCTGACAGTGATGAGACTGTACAGCAGGCTGCGGACCCGATCGTCCGATTGGAAGTCGATCCGATCGTTCAAAACGGCCAGCAGGGCGTCGCAGAACGCGTCGAAGGAGACCTTGTTCACCAGGCCTGCAGGCAGACCTAGACCTGTCAAGAATTCGTCATGGATCCTGAAGACCTCTTTAACGATCGGATCGTAGTAGCGGACGAACTCCTTGCGTGAAAGGCGCCCCCCCTTTTTAGAGGACTTATTACTCGGTGAGGAGGTCGTTCCTTCAGGATTCTGCATCCTGTGAATGAGCGGTTCCAGGCTTTCTTCCAGGAGACGCGCCGCGAGGCGGAGGAAAGTTTTGTCTGTTGCTTCTTTGGGCAACGGGGACTGAAGGATGATGGCCACATGCCTGCGTGCCGACTGCAGTTTGCCTGCCCGCACGTAGAACCGGACCATGAGGGCGCTGATAGCCAGGATTGCCTCGAGGACGCAACCCTTCAACTGCCCGTTGATATCCTCCGGCTTGATGCGCGGATCATCGAGGTCCGCCACCCGCTGGCGCAGGTAGTCCCAGTACCGCGGATTCTCGTAGGTCTTTGCCCAATACAGCAAGGCTTTTCGCCAGTAATCGTCGCGATCATGCTCAGCTTTCCCATTCTTGGTTGCCGGTTTCAGCTCGGCTTCGATGGCGCGGTTGTGGAAAATCACCGCCAGGTCGTGGCGAGCCAAGGTGCCTGTTTCCCCATTATCGACAGCCAGATCCTCAAGAGGATCCAGTGCCCTTTCAGTGTTCAACGTCTGGATGTTCCGGATGGACTCGAAGATCTCCTCCCCGTTGTGAATCCAGAAGATCTCGTTCTGAATCCGGCGGCAGGGATCCTCGCTCAACGAGACGACCTTTTCTTCGACCTGGTCCTGGCAGCAGTACTCTTCGTACCCCACTCGAATCGATTGAGACTTCACTGCGCCCGATCCATTCAGACGCAGCAGGTTACGGAAGCGGACAGAAGCATGTTCCAGATCGCGGTTGCCGCAACGAGTTGGAAGGCCTAAGTACCGGAACCCGTTCTGGGCGTAGATATCCGCATAGAGATCATCACCGAAAATCTCTACTTCCAAACTCGACCTCATGAGCCGCTCGATGTTGTTCGTACCGACCTTTCCTACGGGGCGATCGTGAGGAGAATGCTCGTCTCTCCGCTCCATGGTCTGACCTCCTGCTTGGCTTCGGGTTGTCTCCGGATCCGCTTTCTCACGCAACGGCCTCAATCGGACGGCGCGAATCCTGTTGACCGGCCTCTTCACCGGCTGCACGGTGGAGATAAAGAGAAAGGCGTGCCAATAGGGGCAATTAAAGGGGAAGAGCTATAACTGGTTTGTATAAAAAGATTAAGATATGCTGTCAAGGGATGCGCAAGAAAGGGGGCTCAAGCTGGGTGGTTCAGATTTCGAACCGCAAGTCCGGATCCTCGGACCCGCTCTGCCGAAGGGTTAGTCCAAAACGAACCTGAAGCCCAGATCAGCAGTCACGTTCTTCGGATCTACGGGCAGGAGGAGAAAGGAGATGGAGTTAATGGGGCCGCTGCATCTGAACGATCCACCGCGAGCATAATATCTTCCCGTCATTCCATCCGGCTTGGTCCATTCACGGACGTTGCCGGCCATGTCGATGCATCCCATCGGGCTCTCACCGTTAGAAAAGGCATGCACAGAACTGGTACGAGCCAGTCCCGTCTCGGACACATTGCACCGGGTGGGATCGAAGTGTTCTCCCCAGGGATATATGCTGCCGGCCTCACCCCGTATGGCGCACTCCCACTCCTCATTGTAGGGCAGGCGCCCCCCCATCCACTCGCAAAACGCCTTGGCTTCTTCAAAGTTGACGGAAGTAACGGGATGGTCGGCATATTTTGTCAGAAAGGGCCGATCTGACCAGCGCAACAGACCACGGCGCCAGTGCTTGGGCCAGGATCGATCCGTTTTCAGAACGAACTGATAGTACTCCTCGTTGGTCACCAGATACTTGCGGATCCGGAAAGACCGGCAGGAGAAAATGCGGCTCCGGTTCCGCTCGAAGGTTTCCATGTCGCTGTCGGTGAGCTCGAATTGCCGGGCCAGGGAGTGCAATTCCTTCTGGTTGATGCCGATGGGATACTTGCCGGCGTCAACCCGCATCATTCGACTCAGCTCTTCCGATGAGAGTTCTCGAACCGTCCCGTTTTTTTCGAACCCGTCGTGTGCGCAACGGAAGCCTATGTCATTCTGCAGGACCTCCATCGGTGTGGGGAGCCGATACCAGGTTACAGCATACAGGTCACCCGGGTAGCGCCACGATCCTCCGCGGGTGTGCTTCATCTCCTCCTCACCACCATCCACCCATTCCCATGAGTTGCCCGCCATATTGAAAACCTCACCCGGACTGGCTCCATCGGGAAGCCCCTTCACACTGATCAGTTCCTCACCGGTGGCTTTATGACGTTCGAGGGTGTTGGCGAAAAAAGTTTCTGTGCTCTCTTCGTCTTTGACTGCCGCAAGGGGGGCGTAGTGATTTCCCCAGGGATACCTGAAACCCTCAGAGCCCCTGGCCGCACGCTCCCATTCTTCGTTTGTGGGCAGACGGACACCCTTCCACTGACAATAGGCCTCGGCATCAAAAAAATTGACGTTGACAACCGGTAGCTCACCGAACGCGGTTGGGTTGGATTTCCGTATTCCAGCAGACCAGTGCGCAGGAGCACGCCAGCCCGTCGCCTCGACGAACCGGGAGTACTCGTCGTTGGACACGGCAAAGCGGGATATCCAGAACTCAGTCAACTGAAGACGCCCCTGAGCAGGTGAGGAAAGCTGCTCCAATTGATCACCCGAAAGACCGTGTCGACCCGCGAGCTGTGCCACGAGATCGCGGTCCATGCCGATCAACACCTTACCACCTTGGATATATACCATACCCTCGACGCTCGTCCCAGGTTCACGCGGCCGGGCCCTTGGAGAATGGGATTCTCCTCTCGAAGGTTCCACCTTCGTATGGACAGCGCCTTCGATCTCCACCGGATCCTCTTCCCGGGGTTTCCATTTTTTAAAGGTCTGCCTGCCCTCGCACACAGGGCACGACTGCTGAATATCCCCGGTGATAAAGGAACAGTGCTCGCAGATCAGGTAATCTTCAGCGAGGCGGCTGAAACGCACCTGTCTCCTGATCTCCGCCAAGCGACTCACGAGTGTAGTAAAGCTCTGAATGCGTTTCCTTTCGTCTATAGCAATGCAGTCCGCAAGGAGGTCCAAGATGGCTTCGTCAGGGCATAAGGTCCGTGCCTGCGGTAAAGCCTTTTGGAGATGGTGTCGTTCCAATGACTCCTTCACTTCCTTTTCCGTGCGGGCCTGCATCAGATCCAAGCTCATCTCTTCAGGATTGACGTAGTTTCCGGTGAGCATCCTGAACAGCATAGAGCCAAAGTAGTAAATGTCTCCGGAAACGGTATAGCCCTTGCCGCGGCGCGGCGGGAACTGCTCAGGTGGCATATAACCGGGCTTACCTACTATGCGGTTTTTTTCTAAATCCCTGAAGGTAAAGTGTTTAATCTTCGATTCCGGTTCGTCCAAATTCTTTCCCAAGCCCCAGTCATTCACTTTGACGCATGCCTGCCGCGTAATCATGATGTTGGAGGGTTCCAGGTCTCGATGAACATAGACCCCCGTCCCGTTCTTGTTTTTCTCTGTGGCGTATTCCATGGCGGAAGCCACCTGGGAGGCCCAGTCGAGGACCTGGGGATAGCTCAGGCTCCCGGCGTGTGTTGCGCTGATGATTGCGTCGAGATTTTTTCCATCAACGTATTCGATAAAAAAATAATCGGTATTATCGGCCACGTCTTTTCTCATCGAATCCACGAGTTCGACGATGTTCGCGTGGCGGCAGACCTTCTGCCAGATGTTCGCCTCGCGGCTGAACCAGTCAACGATGACCTGATTGTTGCGGTACTCAGGTGAAACACACTTGGCAATAAAACACTCAGATGGCCTCTCGCGGTCGCGAATCCGGTAGACAAGGGAGGTGTGAAGCCAGACCTCTTCAACAACGTAGCGTTCCAGAATGACGTCGCCCAAACCCTTAGTCATTTCAAGAGCCGTCCTTTCTTAGGCCATCAAACAAAGCCACCGGATGTTAGTTCACCTGGGCCGAAGATTCCAGAGTCGTCTCGTCAACCGGATCGATTTCCCTCCCCATCCGAGGAAAAGACGGTGAGGGCAAACCCGTCCGCTTCAAAGGGAATACCGTTTCTTGCGTTCAAAGAAGGTGGCCTTGGCCATACGCAGCATTCTGCGGGCCCGCTCCATGTTGCCGTCCGCCAGCTCGATGGCTCTCTTTATATGTTCTTCCTCGGTCTTGGCCACCTTGTCGCTCAGGCACATGAAGGTATCTTCTCCCGTGCCGGCAACGGTCTTCATATAATTCGGCAGATCGTCAGCAGTAATTTCATTGGTAATGCACATTGCATCGACGGCCTCGATCAATCTCGAAAGCTCACGCACGTTTCCTGGCCATTCATATCGCAGCAGGCATTGCATTGCGGAATCGGAAACGCATTTCTTTGATCCATGTTTAGATAAAAAATGTTCGACTAGGCCGGAAATATCCTCTTTGCGCTGGCACAAAGGCGGGACCTGGATGCAGACTCCCATGAGCCGATAAAACAGATCGCTGCGGAATCGTCCTTCCTTGACTTCGGTTTCTAGCTCTTTGTGGGTGGCGCATAAAAGGCGGAAATCACAGCCGATCCGGTCCGTACCACCCACCCGTTCGAACTCCTTCGATTCCAGCACGCGCAGCAGCTTCGGCTGGAGGTGCAGGGGAATCTCGGCAACTTCATCCAAGAAGAGTGTGCCACCATTGGCCAGCTCCAACCGTCCAGGCTTCATTCTGGCCGCACCGCTAAACGCCCCTTTCTCGTGCCCAAAGAGTTCGGACTCCAACACCGTCTCGGCAAGAGATGCAATGTTCACAACAACGAACGGTTTTTCAACTCGGCGGCTCAAGCGGTGCGCTGCAAGCGCCATGAGTTCCTTACCGGTTCCCGTTTCACCTTGAATGAGGATGTTTACATCCGCCCGGGCGGCCTGCTTCAACTGTTTCAAGGCGCTGAGAAACACCTCCGAGGTCCCGACGATCTGGTGGTCCCGGAAAAGCTCTTCCTGGATGATAGACGAGCGTATATCGCTCAAACGCTGAGCTTCATTGGCCTCTGCAATCTGAGCGGTGTTCCGGAGGCTCAAGGAAATATAGTGGCTCAAGGCGGTAAAAAACTTCAGATCCATTTCTGTAAAGCTGTGTGGATGGGTGAGGTTATCGGCATAGATAAGCCCCATGCAGGCGTCCTTAGGCCCTAACGGGGCACATAGCACGGACTTGATCTGATAGCGCTTCACGCTGGAAGCCTCTTTGAAACGAGAATCTGAGACGGTGTCTTCGCTGAGCACAGCCAGGCCTTTCACCAACACGGAGTTGATAATATTGCTGCTCACCGGCCATTTTGCCCTATCATCATCCATGGTGATGTTATGGGTGATGAGCGGCGTGAGCAGGCCCTTCCGGTCGTATCGCGCCAGAAAACACCTTTCCATATCGATCACCCGTGACAGCGACCTTACGATATCGTCGAGCAGCCTGTTCAATTCGGTGTGACTGCACAACGACCGACCCAGCGCATAGATCAACTGAAGTCGATTATAAGAATTGACCAAAAGTTGGTGATCGAGACTGTCGTCGGGATCGATAAACAGGTCTCCGTCGGGATCGATCGTAAATTCCCTCCGCATTTCCTTTCGTGCTCCCTGTTTTTTTTTCTCCATGGCGCTCTCTACCGCTGTAATTTTTCTTAAACTACCGAGGATACGATACGGTACCACGGGTAACGCATTCCTCATGATGGAGGATAGGAAACTTTGTTCCGTCCGGCGCTCCTGTTTGAGGTTGTCGTGTGCCTTCTGCTCTTTGAACTACTCAGCCTTTTACGACCAGGATGCAGAAATATAATATTTTATACAGAATTGCTCAAATACTTGTTCTATGTCAGAAGCGATCGAGATCATCGTATCGATCGCTTCTTCCCCTTCTGCTCAAGAGCAGTTTTGACACTGTTTACAAGTGGTCGCGCCACTCCCTTTTTGCTCAACCACGCAGCAAGCTGCTTCGAGGGGCGTATGAATAAACCATCGGCCTTACGAAAATGAGTCGGAAGTTGGCGTGACAGATTCTGCAATCCGCCTTTTATAGATTTGTTGGATGGATCAAAAGCAGCATTGCGACCAACCTCCAAGAGTCTCTGCTTCAATGCTTCGTGGTCTATATCCTCGCACGACTCTGCAATGAATCGAATGCAGACTCCAAGTATAGAGCCTGACACAGGTCCGTCTATAAGAGCGTCGACCAGATCCAAAGCTCGGCGGTAGTCGGAGCCATTGCGAATAACAATAGAGGCTCCGATATCGTTGAGAGTTTTGGACGGCAAAACCACTCGCGCCCGTGTTATCAAATCCTTCCAATCTCCAGGCTCTATCTCGAGGAAGTTCAATTGCAGGTCGCGCACTTCAGAAAGGAGTTGGATGACAGAGGCTGCCTCCTCGGATTCGGGGGGTAAACCTTGGCGAATGATCCGGCAGAGTACCGTGACACGTCCTCTGACCAGATCGCGAAGAGCGTTCAAGAACTCTGGGCGCCCGGGTGTCCATCGAAACGAACTCGTGATACGGAGCAAGCCGTCGCGTTCCGAATCTTCGAGCAAATCCCATCTTTGAGCCAAAAGCTCGAGTGTACGAATCTCGATCAATCTCTGCACGATCATGCCGAATTGGTTCGATGGAATTCCAGCCCGAAGTCCACCTTTATCGAGCAAGTCGATCTCCGCCTCGGTAGCGCGGCTCAACTTCTCTCTAAACGTCTTGAAGAGGCGATCTGTGCGCCAATCATTGCCTAGCTTTGTCTCCTCCAAACCGTGTGCCACAGCTGCAAGATACTTCGTGAAACTGGATAAATCTAGGCCAGCTAGATCGTGTTCCGGGATCGCTGTTGCGCGTAGCAGTTCGGCAGTGCTTCGTTTGAGCCAGGACGTCGCAAACACGGGTAAAATATCTGCCGCTGCCAGGCGTACTCGGACAGGGCCTTCCGCAACCTCCTTCACCAGCCGAATAATTGCCGCGCGCACTCTAGAATCTGCTCCATCCAATTTTTGTATCGAGTCGATTTTCTTGAGCGTAGCCGGATTGATTGCTGATTTATCAACGGCGACGTTAACAAATTCTGGTTTAATCATAATATCGATGGTAGTGCCACTCGCCCAGACCAGAGCCTGAACGTATCGTTCCGGAGCCCGCGCCACCAACCGCTCCAATAGTAGTTTGAGTGCCGGCCGAGTTAAAGTCACCATGGCTATATCGAGGTACGATACAAATCGATCCGGGTTTAAAATGGCCAATTCTGCTTCGGCTTTCTCAATACAGGATTGCGCTTCCGCCGAACTCCCTACCAACCAAAAAAGACCTTCAAGAAGCGCGTCGGCAGAAGTACACTGCTCGCTGAAGAGACGAACTATACCTACGAGTTCCTTTGGAATCGTGCCACGGGTCGCCATGCTCTGGATAAATCCGAGTCGTTGCTGCGGCTCGGTCACGATCCAATCGAGAAAAAAACGGAGGATCTTCCGGCGCTCGTTGGGCTCCAAGGTTTTTCGAAAAATCTCTTTGTGCGCATGCACGAGTGTATCGATCGCTTCCTGACTGAGTCCGGCGACCTCGTTCCCATGCAATTCAGGCGGAAACAAAGTGATCAAGGCTCCGCAATCATATCGCGATCGCTTGGCGTCGACTTCCACGGCACGGATTCGGTCTTCCCGTGCCAACGCATGAATGGCTTCCTGTACCGTCTCGGGATCATGCGATTGAAAACGTCTCAACAGGTCGGCAATCTGATCATCGTTGAGCGACCATAGAATAAGGCGCGGTGAGTAGATGACTCTCTGAAGAAATTCTCTTTCCAGCTCATTCCAGTATGGGGAATTAGTTTGCAGCAGATAGTAGATGACGTCCGCTCGTTGGAACAACAAATCTTTCAAGACGTTGAGCACCGATAACCTGTTTTCTTCGGAATGACACCGATCAAAAAGGGTTCGCAAGCAATCACCTGCCAAGTGCTCTTCAGAATCTCCGCGGAGCGCCATCACTGCCTGAAACATCGCGCGATAGATCGGGGAATTCAGTTGAGTTTCGAGCGGTTCGAGAGGCTCGAGATGATTATCACTCAACTCGAGCAGTTCTCGAACGAGCAGAGAAGGGTTTATTTCCCTCTGGCTGCAAATTCTATCCCGAACGAGTATAAAATTGCGCGCGGTCGCCGCGTTCGGATGCCCCCCTTGGAAGGTGCGGTCGAATGCACCAATTTGGGTGAGACTCACTAAAACACTATCCAAGACGCTGCTGTCGAGGTCTAACAACGTAGCGACAGTCGAAACGTCTCTTAATCGCTTCGCCGTCCTATTGATCACCCGATCACGGATGTCGTCTACCAACTCCGATCCGACTGCCGCGAAGACACCCAATGTTTCAACGGGAGGCAAAGAATCAAGACAGTTGCCGTTTGAACGCAGGATTAATGCAACTATATATGATTTGTACCGAGGATGTAATGCCATTGTTAGCATGGCTTCAGATCGCATTGTGATGATCTTCGAGAGCCATTCGATAGCTGATTCGGGCGGCTGGTCCGGTAGGTACGTTACGGCATCTTCCCAGGCAAATCCGTCTTCCAACCTTTCTACACTGTGCGCTAGCCAACGGAGGGCAAGCTCAGGAATAACGGCTTCATCGAAACCGATCAACGAAACAAGACGTCGGAGAGGCCACTCGAGAGCTTCGTCACTCGATGCGACTAGATGGATGGCGATCAGCCGTTGCACCCTAACTGGAAGTCCTTCGCCTTCACACAGATCTCGAAGGTCGGCGGCGGACGCTTTCAATGGTGTATCCCCGCTTAATCCGTTCTTGATTCGATCTAGCATTTCGGGATCAGCGTCGGAACTTGTCATCCTTTCGCAATATTCTTTCAGCAAATCCGCCGGCAATGAACGCAGTTCTCCAGCGAGAATTCGGTGATGTCTCAGAAGAGCGCCGTAGCGAGTCCCGGCTTCCTCGGGAAGCTCCCTTAACTTATGAAGAAGCTGATCCAAATGTCCCCCAAACGCTGCGAAAACGCACTCGGCGGCCAACGCTTCCTCTCCGCCTTCCCACCAGATCCGTTCGAGACTCTCATTAACCGAAACCGAGTCACGGCCTACCATTGCGATTCCATAGTCACTCAGGCGTGTTACGTGTGCGATTTCTCGCAGGGAACTATCCCGATCATCTCTAGGAATCTGTTTTAGAAGCTCCAAGTACCGTTCGGCCTCGCTGTCGACAAATCCCTCCATCCAGCGACGGGCATCCATCGTGAGTCCAGACCGTTCCTTATCAGTTTCGCGGTTCTCGAATGTGCGAAGTCGTGCCATCACCGCTTCGAGAACGACGGTATCTGCAGTGGGAGCGAGCGATACAAGCTTTCTGAGATACCCGTTGAGGTTTTCCTCGGACATTTCGTCCAGGCCTATGTACAAAAGGTCTTCCGGCAAGGACGATGGATCGTAGACTGCAGCCGAGAGGCGAAGACCTAGAACAATGATGCGAACATTCTCGTTTTCATGGGAGGCTCCAACCTTTAGCAGGTCAACGACTCCGACATCACCAAGGCTGAGCGCATAGGCTTCCACAATCTTCGCAATCTCTTTCCGCGAACTCGTGTCGGATTCGCCGTGACACAACATGTGATGCAGCAAATCCATGAACTGTTCGACAGGCAGCCTTTCAATTGTGTCAGGAAACCTTTTATATTTCCAGGTGAAGGCACGAGCGAGAATCTGTTGTGGTTTCCAACCGAGGACGTAAGCCCACTCCTCTAGCGCTTTTTCGATAAATGCGATAAACTCGCCGTTCAGATCGCGAGCCACAAGGTCCCTACGAATCTCTATGGAGAGAGCATTTTCCGCGGTAATTCGATTCAGAAGATCACACGCAACCCAACGATCGTTGGGAAGCTTGGAGTGCAATGCCAGTTCGTTGAGCCCATCATGAAGTCCTTTCGAAACACCGCTTCTTTTTTGAAAACCATCAAACAATGCCTTCCAGCGCGGTAGACTATCATCTACGATTTCGCGGCACAAATCGATCATCGCGGTATTGTCGTAGTCCTTCAGCATATCTACACGTTCGAGTAATTCCAGGCAATCTTCAACCGGAATATCAGCAAGGCGTATCTCAAGTTCGTTGCGAATGACTATCCAAGTGACTAGGGGGGGGACTTGTCTCAATCTTTCGATAACTTGTATCGGGTCTTTGTCGCACTTCAATGACCGCAAAAGTTGAGCTAATAGCGAAGTGTTTTCTATACCCAGTTTGCAGCAACTCTTTAACAATTGAAGACCATACTCCGCTTGCGATGGACCGAGTGGACTACCCCCGGCACCGCAAATATCACCAACGATGCGCTGAATCAAAGTGCTGTAGGGATATCCCCCGCGTTGAGACAACGAAAGCCCTCCTCCGGGCCGGCTCCACTTGACCAAAACGTCATAGAGATCCTGAAGCCCAAGGTCGATCAACGCGGATTTAGCGTCTCGAATCGCTTTTTCGTTGCCGATCTCCATGTTAAAGAGCATATAAAACGCATCGAGGAGTCTCTCCGCTCGAATCAATAGCGGCAAAGCTTCTCTTTCAGATGCATTCTCGAGCGCATCTTGCACATCCCGGATGTATCGATCTAAATTGTCTTCTAGACCACTCTCCCGAGCCTCCTTTCGAAGGTCGGAAATACGCCTATGCAGTTTCGCCGTACTCCTGCCTTTCGAGACCCATTTCAAAAACCTGAAGGAAGCCATGGTAGAACCTGATTTTAATTGCCGTTTTCCGATGAATCACACGCGTACTTGACTTTATTTGCGTACTCTTCGAATTCTCTGTCGTAGTCGAATTGCTTTTGAACATTATAAGCGGAGGAAGTATCTTTAGATTTCGATGTTTTAGATTCCGTGACTTCTCGAAATAAAAGATAATCGTCCTTTCCTGCCTGTTGTAAAAGCTGATTCAATGACCAATCCACCTTGCTTTTTATACCTTCGTTTGCGCCATCGAGCGCAAAAAGGAGAAGTAGCAAGAAGCGACGAGATTGGTCCGATACTATTTTGCCGTTTTCATTCTTTATCTGAAGAATAGGTTCTAAAATCGCGTTCGCAATACCCTCAGAAGCCAGGTGCTTAGTAATAATAACCCCCAGTTTCTCGTTGGTGTCTATACATAAATCTTCAAACTTATTCTTGATCACTTCCGAATTTTTGTCGGGTGCGTCGATAAGATCACATAATGATAAATAGTACCCAGATAGAACCGCCCTATGCTCGTCGATACTATCGGAGAAACGCTCTAACTCCTTCTCGATCGATTTCAAATTTTTAGGTACAGCACTGCTAAGACGACTGATAGGATCGACACTCCATTGTACGTTATCTTTCACTCCTGCAAATTCTGCCCGAAGTGTAGTTAAACTACTCACTATTTTTTGTGTATCATTCGTCACCTGGTCGATTTTTTTGGTGTGACTTTTCACACCTGCTACGAACTCTCTAGCTTGAACTCTGAGCGCTTTGTGTTCCGATAAGAGCGTCTCAGCTTCAATGCCGAGCGCTCTCTCGACAGTGATCAGATCATCCTTCATCTTTTCAAGCGATTGCATATTCTGATTAAAAGTTTCGCAATTTCTGTGGAGCGCGATCGTCTGAAAATCGATTTTGTGTGATAGTGTATTCACCCGATCGATCGCTTTGTCCCGCCAATCGATCAAATGCTCATAGTTACGGGCTGTGTTCAGGCTAGCGAACGCGAGGCCGATCGCGACGACGCCGAGGCCGAGAATAACTAAGCGCATCGTTCCTCCAAGCTGAAAGTACCACCCGATTGCGGGTTTGCAGACAGTCGGACCGAGCTAAGTCGATACCTTGGCGCGGATCGTAACCAATTCCGTGCTGCAGTATATTCCATGTACAAATTGTATCGTGTGGTTCGTGCTCTGACGAGACATTAAATCACATTGTTTTGTGTCGACCTGATCTCCCGGTTGAAAAATGCTGATCTGTGCTCCCATATCGCGGTTCATTAAGGCGCCGAGATGGTGTATCGTACTATCGATCTCGTGTTTTACATCGTTGTTTAAAATTCCGTTGCGAATCGCATAGAGTACCTCGATCAACTCGCAAATCGGCCCCGCTTCACCGATTCGAAACCCCTCGTCGGCAGCCAGTAGCAGATCAAAAGAGTGTGTCGTGAACGAGGTAACACCCGGACGATCTTCCAGGAGATCAGTGGGTTCGTTAGCATCCACCTCCCATGGCTTCCTACCTTCCCCTAGCAAAGTACTCAACCCTCGGACGACCGCTTTGCCGGCCACCGCGCCGATGGACCCCAAGACCGAAACGGCACGACCGGCGAGGGCGAGGATCTGTTCTTGTTCTCTGATCTTCTTCCGAAGCCGGCCTTTGAGCCTGTTCTCCGAACGGATCGCCATGAGGATCAACAGAACGATCACTGCAATTTGGCATGCAAATAGCAGATAAGCCATCACCTCTAACGATCCTCCCAGTATCGGCCGGTAACAAGGAAATAGTCGTCCCAGCTGTAGCTGATGTATTTGACTATCCAATCCCGCACCGAGCGAGCACCACTGGATATTCGCGGACGAAAGCTCTCGATCTCGAACTGCGTTGAATGGGTAAACTTCAGCGTCAAAATCCCGGTCGCGGTTTGATTGTTGGCCGTCACTATCTTTGTAAAGGGCTGAGCGAAAGCCCCGTTGCCTGCTTGGGCTTGGCGAGCGTAGCGGAATCCAAGAATCAGCATATTTTGGTTGACGATCTCCAACTCGACAGATGCCGGATTGCTGCTGCTCGTACCGGGCGGGATCCAGCAAGGCGCCATTATCGGCCCGGGAATTCGGTTTTGCTGGAACCGCCCGACTTGGACACCTACCCTACTTTCGGATTCAGAGACGACACTCGGGACGTATCCGTAATACTCTGAGGCACACCGGCAAGCGGCGCCCAGCGCGACGGCGAGCTTGTCGACCTGACCGGTTCGATCCTCCGAGGCTAACGGTTTCCAATCGCAGGTCTCCATTCTATCGAGGGAAATCACTGAAGACGCTGGTAGATGGGTTCTTTCGACTAACATCTTCTTGATGAATGGTGTTCGACACGTCATTCCTGTAAGGAGAATCAGGTCAGCCCTAGTTTCCCGTGTCAGAGCGCAGCCGCGATCGACGACGGAAAGGAGGGGATTTCGGCGCGAATCGAAGAGGGATTCGTATTCTTTAAAAGAATACTGCACACTCTCGGATTTACCCATACATATGAATCGCCCTTCTGTATCGAGTGACCAACCATTGTCACCCCGCTTTGCGAGGAGGTTACGGTTTTTAAGGTACTTGGCTGCGTCCTGAAAGTTGATAGTTAACGTTTTTTCCGGTCCTGCGTCGGGCTTTGAATACTCATACTTGATCTGGTTGGCAAGATGGAGCAAGTGAGTAAACATAATCCGATTACGCGTTTGTATCTCCGGATCGGGCTCCTCGAGGTCGGTGTAGAAATGGGTTGCAGAGATTCCGGTGCGTACCTCAATCCGGTCGACGAGATCCACAATAATGCTACGGGTCAGGTCATCACCGCCGACAAAAAATGTATCGTAGGCGTGCACGGTACGATGAAGAGCACCGATTTTCTGCCAGGTCACATCGGCAAGGGTAATGTCTGTCGTACCGCCACCGCAATCGAATGTGAGAATCCGGAGTCCCTTTTCGGGAGGCGCAGGATAGCCGTGATGTGCCTCTAGATCCCCGATCGAAGAAATTCGAAAAGACCTCTGCAACAATTCAAAATTCGAACCGAGGATATCGAGTTGGAGGAAAAAGAAGAAGGTTTCCGCTGCTGTGGCTTCGTCGACTCCGAGTAATACCCGGTCCCGTTTGCACCCAAGGGCTTTCTCGGCGGCATTTCGAGACCATCTCAGGAGCTCGTCCCTCTCCATCTTGCTGAAGGCGAGTGGATAGGTCAGATAAACACTCTCGATCTCTATCCGAAATTCGTGCGGATACGCCTGCGCACCGTTGAGTTGTTCTTGAATCCGTTGAAAAAATCTCAACAAGAAAAAACCGGCGATGGAACTGATCTCGGGCACGCCTTCCGGAAGTCGTACAGGATTGAATGGTTCGTTCCAATCTGTCCATTGGCCCTCCTGGTCATAGACCAGATAACGCTTGGGAACATAGCAGTAGGAGGACATCGGAATATGGCGCGATGCGCTCTCGATCTCAAGGTGGGCACGTGCCTCGTTGCCGATCGCCGTGTTGATTCGGCCGATGTCTCGTGCGACCGCCGAGGTAAATAGCACGCAGGACGGTTGAATAACGTCAGAATGAATTTGAATTCTGTTGTTGGATAATCGAGGAAGTAAACTGTTGGGCATCCTACCCAACTTGAATCGTACTTGGTGCATCCCTGCAGTCTCGCCGGGACCGACGACAACGACTGCGGCGCTTTGTGTATTCCCGAAATCGACCACCAGCGTCGCATGGACGGTGCGTACAGAATCATTGAAGCGAATCGAAAGTTTTTCCATCCCGATATCAGCCGTCGGCTGGCTCGAGATTGGCCAGAGAGGGTCTCTCTCATCGGCAAAATCCTCTTCCTTTCCCAGGAATCCGTCGATCCATTTCTTGATATGCAAGAAGGTGCTCTGGAGCTTTGGCGCCGGTGCCCGGGAGGACTCATCTGAAGCAGGGAAATCGTCAACGAGTGGATCGAAAATCCTTTCGTCGAATTCAACCACACAATCGCAGGAAATATCGGAGCTATCTGTGTCGGCTTCAAAGTAAACTATCGCCTGGTCGTCAACTCTCTTCAGCTGCCACCTGAGCCAGGAGTATTCGCTGACGGTTCTCCACTCCCCCCATCTGCTGGCATCTATCGCGCCGCGATGGGAGACGGCCACGGCAAAGAACTGCCGGCCGGTTTTTGGCTGGAGGTGGACATCAGGCATCACTTCCCTCCCCGACACCAAGTTTTCGTAGCGATCTTCCGAGTAGGCTCAAAGCCGCCATTAGATCTTCGGGAAGTCGGTCTACCTTTCCGGATTGGAGGTGCAGATAACAGTCCTTCACCCCGGCAATGCGCGCCGCGCGTACAGATTCGCCGAGGTCAGCGTGATTGAGAGACTCCAACTGAAACACTCTTTCTCTCCAATACATCCCGAGTATTCCATGCAGCATGCGGCTAATGAGCTCCGCGACCACTTTCTCCGACGTCACTCTTCCGCTACGCAGCTCGTCTTTCACAACCGACCAGTGATGTTCCTCGAAGGTCGAAACGAGTTTCCTAACCAGCATCTCAGCAATTTTTTCGGCCTCACCGTTTCCGGATTCAGATGCTGCAGAGGAGGAAACCTCCCTCTTGATCCATCGACTGCCCCCCGTCGCTGCACTCTTCGCCGACTCTGCAAGAGGAATGCGACCATTTGCAAGGCTCTTTGCGCAACGAACCCAATTCTCTCCGATGACCTCCAAAACGCGGTCCTCCCATTTTTCAAGGCGAGAAATTCCCTCGTCGAACTCGAGCTGCGCGTTTGGTCGCCACTTGGCGATAGCCTCCCAGTTGGAGTCATCGATGGCCTCGAGCGATGCCACCGCGCTGGGAGCGACATCGGTATTCGTAAGCTGCAACAGATCGACTGCTTCACGGCTGAGCGTCTCCAGTGTGGTTTGAAGATGAGCCATCCGGATCTTTTCGGCGCGTTCCCGTAAGATGTCCCCAACACGTTGCCGCATGCGGCTCGTCCCACCGTCTTGGAAGAAAGACTCCATGATCTCATGCCGCTCATGGTCATTCGGTAGGACGCGTTTCACTTTTTCAACGCCGGAACGGCCGCCGCGCTCGAATTCGTCCCGCCAGCGGCTTGCGGGATCCTCCGTGGAATGGAGCACTTTTGCCTGCTCATGGCTCATCGTAATGAATACCGCATCGGGAAACCGACGGCCCATTGCAAACAACTTCTCCACGGTGTTTGTCCACAGCATGGTATCGAGCAACGCGTCGGAAGCGATTGAGCGAAACAGCAGGTCCGCCTTGTGAACCACTAGAAAAACGAGCCGTGAACGATCCGATTCGTTCCAGCCATAGAAAATATCCTGGAAGTCAGGGGGGATCGTTGCGGCCGGATCACCCGCGCGTACCACAACAAGGCCATCAATCTGCTCTTCTTCGGCATATTCCCGAAAGAGGGCGGCATTCTTTTGAGTAAATATCGGGTCAAACTGCCGGTACAGTTCGCCTCGTTCCTCGCTTCGAGCGCTCTTGATGGCACCAAGCCCCGGCATGTCGAGCACGTCGACGTCGTCGAGCCACTTGTGGTCCCAGAAGACCTGAATCTCCCGGATCCAGGCCATGAGAAAATAGAGCGGAAGCGCCTCTTTTGCCGCTACTTCCGACGAAATTTCTATCCGCTCCAATCTCCGCCCATCATCGCTCACGTGGTATCCCCAACATGCAGAATCCACATCGGGCGCGATTTTGTCTCCGCAAGTATCCTGCGGGCGGCACCACCCCTCTGCAGTCGTGGGCCAACTCTTGTCCGATAGGACGGGAACATCTTCATCGGCAACTAAAAGATAATCGTCTGGAGATTGCTCGGATGAAGACACAGCTCGGTGCTCGAAGAAGCCTTGCGGTAGTTCAGCCCACTGGCAAGTCTCGAAGAATTCACGAGTTAGGAGCTGCACGCGAGCAGTGGACGGGCCGTTCGGAGAACGGGAGCGGCTGGATACGCGAGTCACGACTCCGGTCGAGTCTTGGCTGCGAATAGGCAGCAATTGATTAATGCCTGGAAAAAGACTCGCTACCAGCGTCGACTTACCGGAGTTCAACGGTCCCACGATCGCCAAACCGAATGGACGCTCGGCAACGTGCAGCGCTCGCCCTGCTGCATCCAAGGTAAGCTTCGCGCTCAGCGACATTCGATCCAACAGTGCTAAACCACCTGCCGCTGCACGAATATCTTGTTGATTGCTCGGGTCTGCTGTGATCTTGTCGAGTTCTTGTAACTCGGCGACCAAGGAGCGGAGCTTGGTCGCAATCCGGTCACGTTCTCTTGATGTCGATTCAGAATTCGCCATCAGATCCACGTCGTCCTCTCACGAATACTCGATGCACCTCGCTGTCAGTGAACTGCATCGGGAAAAGGCAAGTCTCCGCCTTTTTTCCACCAGAGCCTATAGCGGGTTGGCATACCTTCGGAGCTCGAGTACTTGATCAGTCGTATTTGGGCTTGATCAGTACCGATCCACGGAGCCTTTTTGACCGCCTCGGAATGTCCTTGCTTTTCGAAATCTCTCGGATCTTCCCAGATATCGTTTCCCAGATTGTTTTCGATCACCAGGTTGATGTCGTTCATTAACTTTTTTCGTTTATCGGAATTTTTTGAGTAACCAAAGGCGTCCGCTAAGTCGCAAATCTCCTTGATTGCACTTGCGTGTAAATCGGATTCGATCGCTTTAGTCGTCTGGAATCGTCGAAGCTGGGGATTCTCCAGGGGGGCGGAGGGATTGATTTCGACTTCGAAAGGATTGCCGGGGGGAGCGGGGACAATGGGATCAGGATTACCAGGGTTTTTGTCGCCGGGTGGTATCTTTATGGGCTCTTTTTCCGGGGGGGCGCCTGGGGGCACGGTTTTGTGCCGCTCTCCCGAGTACGAAAACTCCGAAGAGTCCACAGCCGGATTCCCAATCGGCTCATCGTCGCACAAAGGTATGAACACCACGAAGATGATCAGCGCGAGTATGACGACGATAGACACCCAAGCCAATTGACGAAAATCAATAGAGCGAAGTACAGAGGGCCACCGGCGCTTGATGGGTTGTATATTCCTAAGACGTCCGCACACTTCTTGAAGTTGCAGATTCCCGGCGAGTACTAATCGTTCGATTTGCTCGAGGTGCTGCTCATCTTTCCGCTTCAGACACACCGGCCCCCCGTGACGAGTTAACCAGCGGGCTAAGGCGGCGAGCGCCACGGCGCAAGAGTCCGCTTCGGGTACGTGTTCGTGGCTTTTCGGAGTCATACCCCAGTTTAAGATGTGAAGTTGGTTTTCTCCTTCGGCGGCAGTTCGAGTAAAACCCTCGAGACCAGGATAAGCAGGGAATCCAATTCCATAGTTCCGACGACATTCTTCATCGAGACTGGCTAATTCTTCAGCAACGACTAAAACGTGACCCCACCGAAGTCCCGCGTCCCCAGCGGGTTCCAAGATCGGATGGATGACAGGAAGCCCCCAGCGGATGAACGCCGTCGAACCCGCCTCCTTAAAGTCAGCTGGAACGGGCTGTACGAGAACACTGCTCTCCAACTCCAGTGTGAAGAGCACCAACAATCCATCTTCGGTCCGCAGAAGAATCACTCGAGCTGTGTCGACTTCAACACAATCCGGTGCCATCTTCCGTACTGCAAGGCTGGGAGTCTCGGCATCCCGGCTCGAGTCTTCCTCTGATAAAATCATGAAAAATAACCTCCTCCTATAATTAATCGCGAAGGAGAGCCCATAATTGCGAATGATCAATATTCAGGCTAATTCCTGAAAAAAATTCGAGAACACCGGCTTATTACCGAATCTGAAAGTATCTCGAGCACAATAACGATGCAAAAATTATAGGAAGACTTATTCGCCACGTCAAGTACGACTGCAACGAGCTCATAATTTTTTTTGCCTCGTATAGAAAGGCGCCTTAAGCTCTTATAATGACTGCAATACTGTTTTATGTAATTTATTTTATATGTTTCTTTGTTTCTATTTTTCTATTGAAGGGTGTTTGTTTCAGGACCTGGTTCTCCTGTTAAGAGATTGATATTCTCCACAGCGATCTTATGGTATACGATCATCATAGAGCCTGAACCGGTATCGCAATTTCACCGAGATGTCGTGCGATTAGGAGGATGTGTGCGATGAAGGCTTTCGAGCACAGAACTTGGCGCAGCACTGCGGCGCTCGTGGCGCTGGTACTGTTGGGTGCATTGCTTTTTTGGGCGGTTTGCCTGCAGAGAGACGCCTCAAGCCCAAATCTGGCTAGCGACTCGATTCTCAATCTTATAGCCGCTTCATATCAAACCATGACCACGACGGTGGAGGCACGTGATACCGGTGGTTCGCCGCCGGCGTTGACCTGGAAATGGCGACACGATGAAACCGGTCGGTTGGTTGAAATGGCCGCTCCCGGCGGCGCGAAGACCTGCATCGCATATTCGACCCTTGAAACAACATCAGGTGGAGCGGCTGAAGCCGGCGAGCGACGTGTATTGGCTTACGATGCGCAAGGACGTCTTTTGAGTGCTGACGGAACTGGAGGCAAGGTGTCGTTCAGTTACTACACGTCGGGTATGCCGGCTGAAGTGCGCTCCCACAATGCTCCGACAATTCGCTACGTATACGATGTGCAGGACCGTCTCACCGAGATGCGTGTGGGCGAAACTGTAATCCGATACCGATACGACTACCTCAATCGTTTGGCTGCCGTCGCTACCCCGGCGGGAGAGATCACGTACAGCTACTATCGCGCAGCAAATACCGTAATCCGCCGACTACCCAATGGCACACAGACCTACCGGGAATACGACGATGAAGGGTCATTGACCAAGCTCACACATGCCGGCGCAAAGGATCACATTATTGCGGAGTTTGCTTATATTTATCGGCCCGATCGCTTGATATCGAAAATCACCGAGAAGAGCCGGCGCAACGGCGAGCGTGTGTTTCACATGGAGTACGACCGGATGCGGAGGTTGGTGGCCGTCGACTGCCAAGGCGACGGACCTTCGCATCGTTATGTCTACGATTCACTCGGAAATTTGGCAGACTCGCGGACTGACAACGCTGATCCTTTACACTTCACCAGTACGCCGACAGGCGCCCTGTCGAACGACAGCCGTGGTGTTTCTCGATCGGACGCGCGCGGTCACATCCGACAACTGCCGGGCTCTCAGGGGACGCTGGATTATGACTTCAATAGCGCAGGTGAGCTCGCAAGCGCGAACGGTCAGTCCCTTCGCTATACGTACAACCCCTTAGGCTTGCTTATCGCACGCATCGTTGAGGGTCGCAAAATACGGTATCTTCCCGATCCTTTCGCCAAAGCCTGGCAACCAATTTGGCGACGTGACGCTGACGGCACCGAGTCCGTGGTTCTGTGGGATGGTGCGGTCCCCCTGGTCGAGCTGCAAGGCAAGCAAGTTCGCTACAGACTCGAGGACCACCTTGGCAGTGTACGCATGGAACTGGACGGACGCGGCGAGGTTACCGCTTGGCGCGACTACACACCGTACGGCGCTCCCGAGGATGCTGAGGCCGGAAAGGCTCTCACCCCAGCTTATGCCGGTCTGTTTTGGGATCCCGCAGCCAAGGTTTACCTCACGATGGCCCGGGCCTACGATCCCGTCACGGCCCGATTCCTCCAGCCAGACCCACAGATCCGCGAGCCCGGCGTCTCCAAGCACAGCCACTCGCTCTACTCCTACTGCGGCGGCGACCCGGTGAACTTCGCCGACCGCAACGGGGCTGAGGCTGTTTCTTTCAAGGACGACTGGAAAAAATACTCCATGTGGGTGAAATTCTGGGCGCAGCCGGCCCTGAAAACTTTCTGGGGGGGGTGCGCTCGGGACGCCAAGGACATGTCGCGCGCTATACGAACCAACGAGTTCTGGAACAGCCTCTCGCAGTGGCGCGTTGATGTATTCGATTCTGACTACCTTGCGATAGATACACCAATTGAACCTGGCCAACGATACGATGATGGGACCGCATTCAGGATGGATGGGACTAGGCTTGAGCCAGGAGCAGCCAAGCGGTTCTTCGAGACTAGAGTGAAAGAGTATGTGTCTTCCGAACTTCAGAAGCCTAAGTATAAAGGCAGGAATTTCTCGCAGCTGTCAAAGGCAAATCAGAGCATCATTTACACATGTGCTGCTGATAAGTTTGCTGAGAATTATTCCGATTATGTTAATAAGAAAGTCAAACCGGAATTCGCACAAGACTATTATGACTTCGTTTTCAACATGAACATTCAGACAGGAGATGGTTGGTCGAATCAGGATTGGTTGACAGCAGGCCGTGACTCTAAACGGCACTTCAGACTTTCCTTCCTTAGCCATGAGCAACGCCAATGGATCGGCAAAGTCGGCTGGAACTTCATTGGTCCACGAATCGGACAGAAAGAATTTCCAGCTGGCAGCGTGTTCGAGATTCCACAGAACAATATAAATGCGGTACGCCTCAACGAACGGCTTGACACGATGCCGGTGTCCATCGCAACAAACACGACATCCGGCCACCTCGTTCGAAATCGGATGAACTGCATTCCGGACGGTGTCCTCGTTCCAAAGACTACTGCGAGCCGGATCTTCGACTACGCTCCCGGGGGAAACAACGAGTATGTCGACCAGTCCGGCATAACCTGGCGTCTCGAACCCGACACTAAAAACATGTTCCATCAGTTGGAAAACCTAGAGCCTGGCTACAAGACGTACAAGTTTGTCAGTGCCGCCAAAGATGGAATTGGATCCTACGAGGCTATTTTTGTACCTGGTCAGAAAGGCAATGACTTTTTCTCCGGAGGAATGTGGCTCAACACGGGTCCGAAACAGGCCACCTACAATTATGTTAGTCCCAGGGGACCTATAATTGTGCACGACGCTGTAATGAACATTCCAACCCTTTCAGAGTCTTATCGCGAGCACTTTTTTAGGGACGTCGTGCCCCATTTTTTACCTGGTAATGACGATTATGAGCAGTCTCGCCCAGACCAGCTGTACGGAACTCGTGACATTGGGCCTCAGTCCAAGGCGCTCGCCAATGAAATCATGTCTCAGATTAACAAGGCACGCAGAGTCCAACAGCAATATGACATGATCGGAGGCGCTGGCCGTGTGGCCGGCCCCGGCGGATTCGCATCTCTTGGGGCGCATGCCGCGCTAGCGGATTACCGCTCCTCGAACCCGGCCGCCCCCTCGCGCGTCGGCGGGATTTACCTAGGCGGCGCCGGAAAAGCTCTGGAGGGGCTTGGAAGACTGAAAGGTGTGGCGATTGATGCAGACACCGGTAAGGTCGTGTTGATCGGTTCCGAAGAGCAACGCATCACCCTTCCGCCGCTCCGCTTGGAAGACATTGTGACGGTCTTCCGAACCGTCTACAACCACGGCGAATCGCCGTCGGTGACGATCGACCCGGACGAGAAGAATCCGGTGGGTCCAATCATGCACGTGAAGCATGGGCCGGGCACAAAGGAGACCTATGTCGGTTGGATCCTCTTCGAATGTGATCGGATCATGAAGGCTTTTCAGCTCGGCAAAGACAACATCACCCGCGAACCCGTGAAAACAAACATCCCAGGATATACAGACACGCTCGAAGCTGTTTTTTTCGGTGACAAAGTTAATGAAGGTACAGCCAAGAACCTCTTCAAGCGTTTGCTCGGCCGCGACAGATCGAACGGGGAGCGCTGGGAGCGGTTCTGGATCGTGCCTGCCGCGGTGAACCGATTCGATGCCTCGACGATCGATCTATCGCTCTTCAACGTGCCGCTCAAGGTTAACACCCAGAAGATGCGTTGGAAACGGGGCGAGCTCGTAGACGATGAGAAGGGTGAATCTTCCATGGGAGCCAAAACCTTCTCGAGCTGGTTCACCCGCCGCTACGACGAGATCGCCGAGGAGGTTCTCTTGACACCGCCTGCGGGCACCGGTCTCAAAGGCCCGGTGCCGATCTTTCACGAGTTGCGCCGCATCGCCTTGATCACGGCCATCGCCGAACGCCTGCGCGATGGGGGCCAGTCGATGCCGCTGTGGATGCGCGACTTCCAGGTGGCACCTTTTCCCGTGTCAAAAACAACACCCTCCATGACGATCGAAAAGTCGCAGCAGGTCGGATCGATGCGGCGTCTCGCCACTATTTACGGAGGTGTGAATCTCGCCCCTGACGACAAGGATGTTCACGCTTACAGCGACATAATGGCGGAAGAGTCCACAACAATCGATCAAAAGGATGAAATCTTCATCGGCATCGCCAAACGAGAAGCCACGACCTTGACATTCGAGATTCCGGAGCTCGCATACCAGGATGAAGTGGATGGCAGGCGCCGGACCATCACGGCAACAGACGGGACAACGTTGTCCGCGGTGGTGCTGCCCGGAGCGGACACGCTGGCTCTGGCGCCCAATCGCCAAAGGGTGACCGACATGGTGGTGCCGATCGGACTGGGTCGGAATATAGGCTTGACGCGGTACTACAACTCCTTCTTCGAACCTGTTGGAGAGTATGGAAAAGGCTGGACCCTCGACCTGCCGGAGCTGCTCATCACCAAGGTCCCGGTGAAACGGGACCGGAGGAGATCGGAGTATCGACAGGTATTCCATCTGATCAGCCCACTGGGGCGCGTGGACATCCGATTCGACCAGACCGAGCGCGTCGAACCCTACGGCATCGAGATGGCTGTTGCAAAGGATCATCCCGAGATCGCAGGCATCGCGTACGGATCCAGTGAGATAGCGCAAGCCCAAACTCACCAGGTCCTGTTCCGCAACGGAACTGACTGGCATTTCGACGACGACGGCCGGCTGGTACTCGTGCAGACCAACGGCACGGCAACCCGCTACGTGCGCGACTCTTCAGCTCAGATATGTCAAATCGAAGGCTACATCGGCAACGATGCGGTCGCCGACATCAAACTCCGCTACGACCGGCTGGGCCGGATCACCGAGGTTAGCGCGCAACAGGCCGACGATCTCGTCAAGCAGGCGCCCGCCGCCGTCTCGGCGCTGTCGTTCGAGTACGAAGACGATGGGCGTCTTACGACCGTCACCTGCCCCGGAAAAAACGCAGATGAATCGCGACGCGTGGAATGGACGTACACCTACGAGGCCGATCGGCTGGCGCGGATCAGTCAAGCTGGCGGCCATGAAGTTTCGTTCGGATACAACGCACTAGGTCAGTTGCTCTGGGAGCAACAGGGGGACCAGACACTGGAATACATCGTTGCGAAGACGCAGGAAGGGACGGTGTTGACGAACGGTGCTGGTGAGGGAGATGCGGGCACGGAGACGTGGACCTACGACGAAGGCATGCGGCCTTTGAATGCGGATCTCGGAGCAGGACGCACGATCCAGTGGCAATACCGGGAGAACGGCGACATCTCCGAGATCGTGTGTCAAGATGGCGAGCCGATCCTGACCCGATCGACGAGTCACGACGGTCGCGTAGAGACGACAGCGTTGACCAACGGACCGACATACAGGCTGCAAAAAAACGCCTGGGGTTGCCCCCAGGTGCTTTCGCGCAACGGAGTGGAAGCCGCGCGGATCACCAGGCGGCCGTCGGGGACGCTCGCCTGCCTGAGCACAGGTAATATGGAGGTGCGCCCGCGTCACCACGAGCATGGTTGGCCGAACGGTATCCTGGTCAGCGCGCCGATGAAAGCAGGCCGGACCGATCAGTGGCTGGAAGAGAAGTGGGACGTAATGGGACGCCCCCGTGAAATAACGGATTCGACCGGCTTCAAGCTCTCGATGAACTACGACGATTGGGGACGCCTCAACGCCTTCGGCAGGCTGAATGACGATGGAGAAATCGTGGGCGCACAGCTCACCTACGACGGCGCCGGCCGGCTTACGAACATCAAGTCCTGTTGGGGCAACGTACGGCGAAAATACACAGACGCTGGCGGGTTCGAGAGGATCGAGATCGAAAGACAGGGTGCGCAGTCGGTAACAACCTTCGATACCCTGGGCCGACTACTCAACCGAAAGGCCTTCGACGGTGGCAATACGACGTGGGAATATGCTCGCAACGACGCCGGGGCGGCGCTACGAACAATTGAGCTCCCAAACGGAAAGAAGATCGAATACTCACAACGCCACATAGGCATCAAAACGGCTATCAAAATCGACCTGGATCAAGCCTCGATCACGAACCAGTACGATCCCGGTTCGCGTGAGATGACAATCACCTGGGGTGAACGGCCCCGCTGAACCTGGTTAACCGTGTTTTCTCGCGCTCTGCTCGCCCCCTACTTGTCGAAGTAGGACGCCTTGTAGCTGGCGATCAGCGAGCGCAGCGCCTCCACATGATTCAGGTCGGTCGTCTGCTTGGCCTTCATCGCATGAACGACCATGCGGTGCAGCATGGTGAGCTCGCGAACATACTTGGTATGGGCCTCGCGGTCTTTGACCTCCGCCGGCTTGAGGCGCTGCGCCATGAAGTAGTGGGTAACGATGTGGCTGAGCTCGTCGGCGTGAAGCTCCTTGTTCTTGGTCCAACGAACCACCTGATTCCAGTTAGGCTCGGAGCTCCCCGAGATCCTGACGATCTCTTTCATCGATTTTTCGATCGTCGTGCAGTGCTCCTCGAGCAGGGTGAATCGTACGGGATCATCATAGATACCACAGGGGATCTGGCAGTGCCCGAACAGCTCGTACCCGGCAAGGCTCACCACGAGCAAAACGGCGATCAGCACAAAAATACCGGTTTTCATCGAATCTCCTCTCGTTCTCTCCTCGAACTCGCTTTCAGTTTTCACATCGTCAACAAAAATGGATCAGGGGATTGCCTGTAGTATTAATAGACGAAATCGGCGCGGTGACAACCGGATCGAGAAGGCTTTTAACTAACTTTCGGTGCTCACGAAGAAAAGAATTGACTCTCACAGAGTCACCGAGCCCACGGAGAAAAGGAAAATGCCTGAATTCCTTCCCTTCGTGCTCTTCGTGCTCTTCGTGCTCTTCGTGGTTTATTTGGATTATCTTTTCACCACGAAGGATACGTTAGTCCCGAAGATTTGGGAAAACTGGCGCTCGCACCAGGACGGCTGCTGAACCCTGTTTCCCCATCATGGGAGACGCGCTGACAGGACTTCAAGCCCCGCGCAATCCCGTCCCGCTCGACGACGGTCTGCCTGGAATCACGTGCCGGCCGAATAGGCTGCGATCTGTTCGTCGACGAGCTGGCGCACGGTGTCGGGGGTACGATTCTCGGCTTCGTAGAACCGCTTGTACCAGCCGACGGTGCGGGCGACGGTTTCTGCGAAATTCCATCGGGGAGCCCAGTTCAGAAGGTGATACGCCCGATCGATGGCCAGATTCAACCGCCCTGCCTCGTGGAGGCCGGTAACCTCGGCCTGCATCTCCACATCCCCCGGCCAGTGCCTGCGGATCTCGGCGACCAGCGCGGCGACGGTGAGATTGGAGGTCACCAGAGGACCGAAGTTGTACGCCCCGCAAAGCTCCCCGAAACATTCGCGATTCCCGGTGTCGCTGTTCAGCTCGCGATCGCGCAGCTTGTCATCGAGCCGCGCCCCCAGGAGCAGGAGGCCGCCGACCAGATCGAGAACGTGCTGCCAGGGCCGCGTCGAGTCGGGATTGCGCACGGTAAGCGGCTTGCCTGTCGAAAAACTCCGCATGGCGTCGGGCAAGATACGATCTACCGACCAATCGCCGCCCCCCAGGACATTACCGCCCCGTGCACTCGCCAGCGCCACGCGGCCCCGCCGAGAATCGCCGGTGTCACCGAAAAAAGAATCCCGGAACGCTGCGATGAGGATCTCGGCACATGCCTTGCTGGCGCTGTAGGGATCCCGGCCGCCGAGCTTGTCGTGCTCGCGGTAGGCGCAGAGCCACTCTCTGTTCTCATAAACCTTGTCGGTCGTCACCATCACGGCGACACACCGGCCGCGGTGATCGCTCGCGGACGGGTCATCGAAACCGCGCTTGAGCGCTTCGAGAACGTTCAGCGTTCCCAGCGCATTTGTGGTTACCGTGAGATGAGGTGATTCGAACGAGCGGCGCACGATCGGCTGCGCCGCCAGGTGAAAGAGGAACTCCGGCCGCGCCTCCGAAACCAACCCGACGACGGCATCGAGATCTCTGATATCGGCTCTGTCGTCGCTTGCCAGGCGCGCTCTCAGTCCGAGCTCCTCGAAGAGCGACGGTTGTGATGGCGGCTCCGCCAGGGACAAACCGGTCACCTTCGCTCCCAGCAGCAGGAGCCACTCGCTCAACCAGGAACCGATGAACCCTGTGTGTCCCGTAACCAGCACGCGCCGGCCGGCGAAGGTACTCTCGAACGGATGTGTCCCGCCCTCGCCGCAGAGATCACCACCCTGTGTTCCTGAAGCTTCCGAATGTTGGCCACGATTCATGACGGCCCCCTCCCTGTTCACCGGCCACCGGAACTCGACCACAAACGCGAGTGAACCTGCAAAAACGACACTCACTGTTATTCAACACGCGCAGATATTCAAAAGAATATCCAAACCGCATCGACAATCAACAACCACATTGCCGACCTTTCCCGGCGATGTGTCAGGTGGAACTTCCCACAACCCTCTCATCTCTCGCCATGCTCCGCGATCTCCTCCCGAGCCTGATCTCCTGCGCCGCGCAATAGAGCACGGGCACCACGAACATGGTGATCACCGCCAACGTCATGCCTCCCACCGAGGGGATCGCCATGGGGACCATGATGTCGGCACCGCGGCCGGTCGAGGTGAGCACCGGCAACAGGGCCAGCACCGTAGTGGCCGTGGTCATCAGGCAGGGTCTGATCCGCCGCCGTCCGGCTTCGATCACCGCGCGCCGAATCGATCGCAGGTTGGAAGGCTTGCTGCTGGTGAAAGACAAATCGAGATAGGTGGCCATCACCACACCGTCGTCAGTGGCGATGCCGAAGAGCGCCAGGAAACCGACCCAGACCGCCACGCTCAGATTCACGGGGTGGATCTGAAAGAGCTCTCTCATGGAGATCTCGAAGAGCTCGAAATCCAGAAACCACGACTGGCCATAAAACCAAAGCATGATGAAGCCCCCCGCCCAGGCGACGAGGATGCCGGAAAAAACGATCATCGTCGTGGTGACCGACGCGAAGTTGAGGTAGAGGATCAAAAAGATCACCACAAACGCGACCGGCAGAATCACCTGGAGCTTCTTCGTGGCGCGCACCTGATTCTCGTAGCTGCCGGCAAAGGCGTAGGTCACCTCCGGCGGCAGCCTCAGCTCGCCTGCCGCACGCTTCCCGTCGAGGAAATCGCGGGCCTGCTCGACCACGTCGACCTCGGCCCAGCCAGGCCTCTTGTCGAAGATGACGTAACCTGTCAGGAAGGTATCCTCGCTCTTGATCGCCTGCGGCCCGCGCACGTAGTCGATGGTGGCCAGTTGGCTCAGGGGGATCTGGACGCCATCGGCCGCATCCACGAGGATCCGCTCCAGCGCTTCGAGGCGATCGCGCAGCTCGCGTTGATAGCGCACCCGCACGGCGTAACGCTCGCGCCCCTCGACGGTCGTCGTCACCGCCCGCCCGCCGATGGTCACCTCGATCACCTGCTGGATCTTGCCCACAGTAATACCGAACCTGGCAATCGCGTCCCGATCGATCCGGATCTCGAGGTAGGGTTTGCCCACCGGGCGATCGGCGTTGACCGTTGCGGGGTCGATGGCCGGCACCTCCTCGAGAGCCTGCTCGATCGCCAGGGCCGCCGCCTCCACCGACTCCAGGTCCGGGCCGCGCACCTTGATCCCCATCGGTGCCCGCATGCCGCTCTGGAGCATCACGATCCGCGCCGCGATCGGCTGCAGCCGCGGTGCCGAGGTCGTTCCCGGGATCTCCGCCGCGCGCACGATCGCATCCCAGATGTCATCGGCCCGCTTCACCCCGGGCCACGCCTCGCGCTCCCCGTTCCCCTCGAGGCCGGGATCGAGCGGCAGCCGCCAGAGACGGAACGGCTTCCCCCGCGGATCGCGGATGAGACGCCCCTCGTCATCGCGCACATAGCGCCCCAACACGGTGTAGGGCTCTCCGTCAGGCGCCGGCAGCGGCCCGCCGTCGGCGCCGCGCATGAGATCGGAGGCGTCGCTCTCGTGACGAAAGGTCATCCGCCGGCCGCCGGAATCCACGAGATACTCCGGTTTGATGTTGATCACCGTCTCGATCATGGAGAGCGGCGCCGGATCGAGGGAGCTCTCTACACGCCCCACCTTCCCGACCACCTGATCCACCTCGGGAACCGCCGAGATCGCGATATCCTGCTTCTGCAGGACGTCGAGCACCTCTCCCATCGAGGCGTGGGGCATGGTCGTGGGCATGTACAGGTAGGCGCCCTCGTCAAGGGGCGGCATGAACTCGCGCCCGAGGCCGGGGAAGCTCTCGGCCACCGCCGCAATCGGCCCCCACTCTTTCACCGTGCGCGGCAGCCAGCCGAAGACCCGGTCGAAGCCGAGCCAGATCACCCCCCCCAGAACCACGAGCGTCAGGGGCAGCGCTAAAAAGAGCAGCTTGTGGTCCAGGCACCATTTCAGGATCGCCGGGTAGGCGCCCTGAAAGAGGCGGAAAAAAACCAGCACCCCTCCGAGCAGCCCGCAAAGGAAGAGGGCGTTGGTGAACATCCCCTTCTCGGAACCGAGCGGCGTCCAGTGGGCGGCGAGCACGACTAACAGGGCCACCGCCGCGAGCAGCGACCCCGACCGCCTGAGCCACTCGACGCCACGGGGAGGCAGAACCGATCTGACCAGGTTCCAAGCCCCCACAAAAGCGATGACGCCACCCAGCCACCACGAGACGGTCGCGCCGGTCACCACCCCGATCACAACCAGCCCGCCCAGTAAACCAGCACGCAGCCACCGCCCCCCGGTGATCTTCGCGGTGAAGAGCAACTGTGCAGCCGGCGGAATGACGATCAGCGCCACGATCAGGCTGGCGAGCAGTGCAAAGGTCTTGGTAAAGGCCAGCGGCTTGAAGAGCTTGCCCTCGGCGCCGATCATGGTGAAGACCGGCAGGAAGCTGATGATCGTGGTGGCGATCGAGGTCATCACGGCGCCACCCACCTCCCGGGAGGCTTCGAAAACCACCTCCAGGGAGCTCCGCCCCTCATCGGCCCGCTCGAGGTGGCGCAGAATGTTCTCACAGATGATCACCCCCATGTCGACCATGGTCCCGATCGCGATGGCGATCCCGGCCAGAGCCACCACGTTGGCCTCGATGCCGAAGGCGCGCATGGCGATGAAGCAGAGCAGCACAGTTAGCGGCAGCAGCCCGGAGATCAGGATGGCGCTGCGCAGGTGGGCCAGCATCACGAGCACGACGATCACCGTCACCAGGATCTCGAGGGTCAGAGCGGTCTCCAGCGTACCGAGGGTCTCCTCGATCAACCCGGTGCGATCGTAGAACGGGACGATGCGTACCTGGCTCTCGCTGCCGTCGTCGAGCGTTCTGTGCGGCAGCCCGGGAGCGATCTCGCGGATCTTCTCCTTGACCCGGCCGATGACCGCCAGCGGGTTCTCCCCGAACCGCACGACCACCACTCCGCCCACCGCCTCGGCACCGCCCTTGTCGAGGGCGCCACGCCGCAGCGCCGGTCCGCGCGACACGACCGCCACGTCACCAACGCACACCGGCACATCGTCACGCACCGTCACCACCGCCTTGCGGATGTCGTCGAGACTCTCGATCTGCCCGACCCCGCGGATCACGTACTCTACACGGTTGATCTCGATGGTGCGCGCGCCCACATCGGCGTTGGAAAGCCGCACCGCGTTCAGGACCTCGTCGAGGGTGACACCATGAGCCCACAGCGCGGCCGGATCCAGATCGATCTGATACTCCTGCACGAAGCCGCCCACGGATGCGACCTCGGCAACCCCTTCCACCGCAAGCAGCGCATAGCGCACCTGCCAGTCCTGGATCGTACGCAACTCGTGGAGATCCCATCCCCCCGTGGGATCGCCTTGTGGATCGTGGCCTTCCAGGGTGTACCAGAACACCTGACCGAGCGCAGTGGCATCCGGTCCGAGAGTGGGCAGCACACCCTCGGGCAGCCTGTCGCGGGGCAGGCTGTTGAGCTTCTCCAGCAGCCGCGAGCGCGCCCAGTAGAACTCGACGTTGTCCTTGAAGATCACATAGATCGATGAGAAGCCGAACATGGAGAAGCTGCGCACCGTCTTCACACCGGGCAGGCCGAGCAGCGATACGGTGAGCGGATAGGTGACCTGGTCCTCCACGTCCTGGGGCGAGCGCCCGGGCCATTCGGTAAAGACGATCTGCTGGTTCTCGCTGATATCGGGGATCGCGTCCACGGGAACCGGATCGCCGGGCAGACCGAAGAGATCCCAGCCGAAGGGTGCCACCAGGATCCCCCACCCCAGCCCCAGGATCACCAGGAGCCACACGACGATCTTGCGCTCCAGGAAGAACCTGATCAGAAAGGCGATCGGATCCGTGGTGCCATTACCATTACCAGCACCAGCACCGGCACCGGCACCGGCACCGGCACCGGCGCGGCCGCGCGCCTCGAGGTTGTCGGCCCGGCCGTCGCGCCCCGATCTCGGCCTCCCACCCCCCGCGCCGCTCATGGCTCGTCCTCCCCGTCCCGGTCCGCAGGCCGAAGGTCTACGAAGGCCTCCTTCAGCTCGCCGCAGCGGTACATCGCGTCTCCGAAGTAGGGATTCTCGACGCCCTCGCGGTTTTGCATCCAGTTGGCACCGCGCCAATCGAAGGCCATCGGACAGTGATACAGGAGCAGCGGCTGGTCGCCACTGGCGCCGAATCGCCGCGTGGCTGCGATCAGCGTCTCCGAGAGCAGCGAGAAGGCCTCACGCGCTGCGAGGATCTCCCCGGCCTGCGCAATGATCGCGCAGGCCTCCAGGATCGCCTCACGGTCCTGCGCCCAGGCTTTGCGCGCCGTCGCCCCCCGCAGAGAGACCCCGTCGGCCAATTCCAGCGCGACGGGCACGCGATCGGCGCCCTTCTTCGCCGCCGCGAGGTCGTCGAGGCTCAAGCCGAGATGGGCCTCGAAGTAGGCCTCGTACACCGCATCGAGCCGCGCCAAAAACTCGGCGGGGACTACGATCCGCTGCGGAACCGTCGTCCCCTCCTCCTCCTGCGGCGGATTCATCATACTCGTCCCGGCCAGGATCTGGATCGCGCTGTCGATCTTGAAGTTGCCCTCCACTACGACCTGCTCCTCTTCCTGCAATCCGCTGACCACGATGTAGTCATCCCCGGCACGCGGGCCGAGCACGACCTCGCGCCCCTCGAAAACACCCTCGTTGCCAGGCACGGCCGTGTAGACCAGGGCTCGACGTCCCGTGATGAGCGGAGCCGAAGCGGGGATCAGGAGCGGCGCCGTCGCGGTGTCCGCGCCGGGATCGGCGTACCCGAGCGTCTCCGCCGGAACGAGCGGCATACCGCAGACGTCGCAGAATCCGGGGCCGTCCTTGACCACCTCGGGATGCATGGGGCTGATCCACTTGCCGGCCAGATCGAGGTCCAAAATCCGCCCTGCCGCTCCCATGCGGGCCCAGACTTCGGCGCGCACGAACATACCCGGCATGAGGCGCCCGGCGCCGTTGTCCACGTTGACCCGCACACCGGCGGTGCGGGTGTTCTCGGCCAGCACCGGATCGATGACGGCGATCCGGCCCTCGAAGGTCTCGCCGGGATAGGCCTGCGCCGTAAAGGTCACCTCCTGGCCGTAGCGCAGCCAGGCGAGATCGGACTCGTAGGCCTCCAGCTTGATCCAGACCTGCTGCAGATCGGCAATGGTTCCGAGCGGCGTGCCGGTCTGCACGTACATCCCCTCCGAGACGTTGAGCGCAACCACGATCCCGCCGGTCGGTGCGGTGATCGTCAGGTGATCGGCCGGCGTGCCGCGCTCCTCGATCTCGGCGACCTGCTCTTGTGTCAGCCCCCAAAGGCGCAGCTTGCCGCGCACCGCCTCGACCGTGGCAGCGGCCGTCTTGCGCATGCTGTCGAGCCCGCTGCCCTCGAACGAATCCGCGGTGGAGAGCGCCTGGATCAGCTCGGTCTGCGCCGACAGCAGCTCCGGGCTGTAGAGGCTGACCAGGTGTTCGCCCTTCTGCACAGGCACTCCGGTGTAGTTGGCAAACAGCCTGTCGATGCGACCCGGGACCCAGGCGGTGATCGTTCCCAGACGGGTCTGATCGTAGGTGACCTTGCCGATCATACGCACCACATGCTCGGCGAAACGGCGCTGCACAGGAGCGGTGCGCACGCCGGCCAGCTTGCGCGCCGCCGCCGTGAGGGTCAGCTCGCGAGGGTTTTGCCCCCCGCCGGCATCGGCCCTCACCGGGATGAGATCCATGGCGCAGATCGGGCAGAGCCCCTCCTTGGGCTGCCGGATCCGGGGATGCATGGAACAGGTCCACACCTGTGGCGGCGCCTCTTTCTCGACACGGGCGCCCGGTTCATGCCGGGTGTTCTCGTGAGGGGTCCCCGTGCCGGTGAGGTGGCCCAGATAAAAAGCCGTTGCGAGAACCGCAACACCCGGGATCACTTGAATCCAGCGATTCTTGAAGGGATTCATCGGTTTCGACTCCTTGTCACTCCACGCCATCCGGAACGGTATCCAGAGTAGCCCAGGTTCATCCGCCGCGCTCCCCGGAGGGCGCCGGAGGCGGCGCCGGGAGCTCGCCTCCCACCAGGCGCTCGAGGTGCGCCAGAGCCAGGGCGCGATCGGCCAGGGCACGCACCAGGGACAGGCCGAACTCCAGCCGGATCCGCTGGGCGTCGATCAGATCGAGAAATCCTGCGCCTCCGGTCTCGAAGGCGGTCTGCGTCGCCTGGAGCGACTGCTCCGCCTTGGGCAGCAGGGTTTGGCGATAGAGATCGATCTTGCGCTCGCCGTCGCGCCAGCGATAGAGAGCCATGCTGAGCTCGGCGAGGAGCACGTTCCTCCTGTCGATCAGCTCTCTTGCGGCGCTACGACGACGATGCCCGGCTTCACGTTCCATCGCGCCGTAGCGCGGCGACAGGAAGGGTAGGCTCAGGGAAAGCTTTGCGATCAGGGGATCCTTGCCGCTGTCCTCCACCCCCGGCATCGAGGCGCCGGCCGTGTCGATGTAGTCCACACCGAAGGTCAGATCGGGCCACGATTCCTTGCGCGCCAGCTCGAGAGCCCGCTCCTCGCGGGCAATGCGATGTTCGAGAGCGCTGAGATCGGGGCTCTCACGGAGCATCATCTGGCGCAACTCCTCCTCCGATGCGTGCAGAGATTTCTCGGGGATCTGAAAGTTCCGGGGCAGGGGCAGGTCGGAGCGCCGGTTCAGAGCCGCGTTCAGCCGGGAGCCGACGGGAGCCAGCAGATCTTCGAGGGTGCGCTGCCTCTCTTCGAGCACACCCAGCTCGACCTGGGCGCGGATCACGCTCGAATAAGGTGCTCGGCCCACCTGGTACTGGGCGCGAGCCACCTCCTCGAGCCCGACGGCCAATCGGCGGTTCTCGTCGGTGATCGCCAGGGCGCGCAGCACGTAGGCATACTCGATGCAAGCCTCTTTAACGCTCTGAAACAGCTCGATCTTGGCCACCTCGAAGGCTCGCCGGGTTGCGGCGGCTTCCTCGCCGGCCACCTCGCTGCGCTTATCGAGCTTGCCGAACCAGGGCACGGTCTGCGCGAGCCCAAACCGCTGGCGTTGCGGTCCAACCCGCGTTTCGACCTCCGTGATGTAGTAGGCGTAGGTGAACCGCGGATCGGGGAGCATGCCGGCATAGTCGGCTTTCTCAACCGCTGCACGCCACCGGTGAAAGGCGGCTTCGAGACCTGGATTGCAGAGCGCGGCGTAAGCGAGGTAGTCGAAGAGCGTCGCCGATGCGTCGAGCTCGGGCACGGCGCTGTGTTCCTCGATGCTCATTCTATCATCGAACGCTGCTATTCCCCGGGGCGCCGGCGATCCGCCGGCATCGACATGCGAGAGATCGCGCCCTGTACCGGAACAACCACCCAGAAGGATTACAAACGCGACCCACCAGAGGTATTTGAGAGCGCGATTTGCCCGCTCGAAGGTATCCACCATGTTCCTCACCTGGTCCCGTCTACGGCGATCCAATTTTTTTTGATCTTTGAGATTCCACCGTCACAACGGCGATCGACAAGAGTCCTATCCCTGCTATTAATAGCCTCCCATGCGGCATTTGCATCCCACCTCGCTCGATCGTGCTCGGTGGGTCGGGGCCGGCTTTCGATCGACACCGTCACCCTCCGAGGGAGGAGGTCGTGAGCATGGATCGGTGGAAAGCTCGATTCTCTTTTTCCCGCAGAGGCGCTGAGACGCTGAGGAAGAGTTGAAAAATAATGTGTTGTCTTGCCTTCGATCACGAAAGGGAATAAACCACCATACCCGTCGTGGAATACTCGGGAACGAGCTGGAACCGCTCGGTCAAGGTCACCGCGAGCCTGTGCCCCTGCACCAGCTCGAGGAGCTCGACCTGGTCGGCCAGATCGGGCCAAAGGGGATATCCGGGAGAGACGCCGAAGGGTTGAGCTGTCTCCCTGTCCAACCCGATCTCCGTGCACAGAAGGTCGCGGAGCTCCTGCGCTGCGGCTTCGGTAGCTTGCGCGCAGAGTGCGGCCCACTCCTGAGAAAGAGCCAGGTGCCCCCGGCGGGCCAGCCGGTCATAGACCGCCGTAGCGGCCGCGCCGAGCGTCACGAGGTAGGGTATGAACCTGTCCGATCGATCGAACCAGGCTTCAACGGCAGCGCTCCTCGGCGAGGCGCGCAGACGAAGCCGGAAGCGACGGCTTGCGCTACCCATTCGGCCGGTCCTCGCCGAAAGGACCTCGAGTATATCCCCCTCCAGCCGCCCCGGGAAGAAGCCGTAGACCGCGGCGACGCGCATCGAGGAGCCCTGGATCGCGCCACCGATCACAGCTTGCACCTCGTGCTCGATCTCCCGCGGCGGCCGGGTGAGCGCGCTCTTTTCCCCGAAGCCGATGCGCGCAAGAACCGCGTCGGTGGAGAGCGTCACCTGCCTGAGATCGTCGCCGCGATCCGACGATGCAGCGCTATCGATTCCCTTCTCATGATCTTTCACGTCGCGCAGCTCGTCGAACGGTTTTTCACGCGAAGGTTCGCGATCGGGTCTCGAACCGTCACCACCCTTGGCGCGTGCTCCGTCAAAACCCTTGTCACCGCCCTTCGTCGTGACGCTGTCATCGGGACCGTTCGAACGTTCGCGCGCCAGACGGCGGCAGATCTCCAGGCCGGCGAAGGCGTCCTTCGCGTAATGAACACCGCCGGCATATTCCCCTGTGCCGATCGCGGCAGCGCGCCGAGCCAGCGCCGGGCTCACCGCCGCGCCCCCCAGGATCACAGGTACCGATGCGCCCTTCTCTCCGAGAGCGGACACGCAGGCGACCATCTCCGCCGAGGTGGAGATCAGCAGCGCCGAGAGTCCGACGGCGAGCGGCTTGGTCTCGAGAACGGCGTCGACGACCACCTGAGTGGGGACCTGCTTGCCCAGATCGACGACCTCGAAACCGTTGTTCGCCAGGATCGTGGCGACCAGATTCTTGCCGATGTCATGGACATCACCGAAAACCGTGGCCAGAACCACCTTGCCGCAGGGATTGCGCTCATACGCACCCAAATGCGCGCCCAGGATCTGGAGAGCCCGGCTCATCACCTCGGCCGAGCGCAGCACGTGGGGCAGGATCGTCTCACCCCGGTTCATGCGCTCACCGACCTCTTTCATGGCCGGCAACAACACCTCTTCGAGAACGTCCTTCGCCGGCAGGCGCTCGAGGCAGGCGGCGATCACCTTCTCGATCTCCGCCGCCCGTCTCTCGATCACGGCCCGGGATAGCTCCTCTTCCGGTCGCCGCGACGCATCCTCGGCGGACCGCTTCGTCTTGCTATCTTCTGCATTCGCGTTCCCCGGCTCCGCGGGGGCAGTCGTGCTCTCGACAAATCTCTCCAACGCATCGGGGCGCCGGTTGAAGATCAGCTCCTCGGCCAGCGCGCGCTGGACCTCGGGAAGATCGTGATAGCCCACGATTTCGGCGGGATTGACGAGCGCCGCGGTGAGCCCAGCCTGGATGGCGTGATGCAGAAAGACGGCGTTGAGCACCGCCCGCGCCGGCCGCGGCAGGCCGAAGGACACGTTGCTCACCCCGAGAATCACACCGCTCAGAGGATAGCGCTTACGCAGCTCGCACACCGCCGCCAGGGTGTCCCGCGCCGAGTCGCGCAAATCTTCCTTGCCCGTGGCCAGGGTCAAGGTCAGCGGATCGAAAAGCAGCCCCCCGGGCGGGATCGCATGCTTGCGTACCGCCAGGTTGTAGAGCTTGTCCGCGGCGGCGATTTTGCGCTTCAGGCTGTAGGCCATGCCCGACTCGTCGATCGTCAGCGCCACCACCGCCGCTCCGTGGCGGGCCACCGCATCGAGCACCCGCTCGCAGCGACCGCGGTCTTCGAGATTGATCGAGTTGACCAGCGCCACGCCTGGATAATGTTCGAGCGCGCTCTCGATCACTTCCGGATCGAGGGCGTCGATCATCAACGGAAGCGCCGAGTGTGCTGCGAGCTGCCTGACCAGCCGCAGCATGTCGTCACGTTCGCTCTGTCGTTCCGCGAGGCCTGACGCAAGGTCGAGCACCTGTGCGCCGGCCGACTCCTGTGTTCTGGCGACCTCGCCGATCCGCTCCCAGCTCCGCTTCAGCAGCAGCTTCTTGAAGCGCCGGCTGCCCTGGGTATTGAGCCGCTCACCGACGATCAGCGGGCTGCCGGCGCACAGCAAGTCCTGCGCCGCCACGGCCGACGCCACGCGCACAGCGTTCTTTGTGATCGCCCGTCGCGGCCGATGAGCTGTAAGAACGCCCCGCAGGGCTTCGATGTGAGCCGGTGACGTGCCGCAACACCCTCCCACGATCTCGACGCCCATCTCCAGGAATGGCATCATCGCTCGGGCAAAGGCTTCCGGTCCCAGCGGGAAGACCGCCCGGCCGTCGCGCTCTTCGGGGATCCCCGCGTTGGGACACACGATCACGGGGAGCGGCGAGTGATCGCAGAGGAAGCGCACCGCGCCGGTCATCTCCTCCGGCCCGGTGGCGCAGTTGATGCCGAAGGCGTCCAGGTCGAGGGCCAACGCCACGGCCAACGCGGCATCGATGCCGGTGCCCAGCAGCATGCGGCCGTTGAGGTGCAACGAGACCGATCCCCAGAGGGGAACCTTTCGTCCAGCCCGCTTCATCGCCTCGCGACAGCCAAGAATGGCGCAGCGCAGCTCGAGCAGGTCCTGCGATGTCTCCACCAGCAGGACATCCACACCGCCGGTGAGCAGTGCCGCCGCCTGCTCCGCGAAGACCGCTCTGAGCGCGCGCACGCCCACCGCCGGCTCGGCGGCGGGGTTCTCGATCCACACGCCGGGCAGTTCGCCGCTGGGCCCGAGCGACCCGATCACGAGACCACCCGAGCGGTCCGCGGCTTGCCTCGCGATGCGCGCGCCGGCGCGGTTCAACTCGCCGGTCCGCTCGGCCAGCCCGAAGGAGCCGAGTTTGATCGCGGTGCCGCCGAAGGTGTTTGTTTCCACGGCGTGGCTGCCCGCCTCGAGGTAGCGGCGGTGAACGCTCCCAACCAGCTCGGGATCGGCAGCGTTGAGCAGCTCTGGGCACCCTACGGTGCCGACCGCCGCATCCTCTGCCCGACCGCCGCGACTCCCGTCGGAGGAAGTCCCGCTCCGCTCGAGCCGAGCCGCCTCGAGCGCGGTTCCCATACCGCCGTCGAGGAGCAACGGCCATTGATCACCACGCAATCCCTTGGACTCTCCAGGAATACGTTCCGGCTTCGATCGGCTCGTCATCTCGATGTCCGCCTTGTCTTCACCATTCCAGTTTCAAATTCTACCCAAAAACCTTGTTCCCCAAACCCCTCCCGGCGACGATCACGGCCTGAGTCTGCTGCTCACCGGCCTGTGGCTGCTAACACGAACCAGACCACTGCTGCCCCTCATCACACCAGTCCGCGCGCGTATCGCAGCAGCTTCACCGCCGGCTGGACGCGTCCGAAGGGGGAGGAAATCTGCAGCCCCTCAACGGAAGGCAGGATCGCGGCGATCTGCTCGCGGGCCACCTCCAGCCCCACGGCCTTCTCGTCGGCCGGTGATCCGGCGGCTCGATGCAGCCTGGTCATCACCGATTCGGGGATCGACACGCCAGGCACCTCGTTCTGGAGAAACTCGGCGTTCTTCAGCGACTGCAACGGCCAGATGCCAGCCAGCAGCGGAACCGGTGAGAGCCCCTTCGACTCCAGGAACGCGTTGGCACGCTCCATGAAGGCGAGCAGGGCGTCGGGATCGAAGACCGGCTGCGAAATGGCGAACTCGGTGCCGGCTTCCACCTTCCAGTAGTAGCGCTCGATCTCGAGATCGAGATTCACCGCCGTAGGATTGACCCCCACGCCGATGAGGAAGCCGGTCGGTTTGCCGATGGTGCGCTGCCCGAGATCCACTCCGCGGTTCAGGGCGCTGGCCAGGTTGGTGAGCCCGATCGAGTCCACGTCGAAGACCGGCGTCGAGCGGGGATAGTCGCCCATGACCGGTGGATCGCCGGTGAGCAGGAGGAAGTTCACCAGACCCAGGGCGTAGGCGCCTACGAGGTCGGACTGCATGCCGAGCAGGTTGCGGTCGCGACAGACGTAGTGCACGATCGGCTCGATGCCCGCCTCCTGCAGGATCTTGAGCGTCGCCGCGAGCACCCCCACCCGCGCCGACGCCCGGGGACCGTCTGGGATGTTGACGGTGTCGAATCCGGCCTCCCGCGCGAGCGTGGCCTTCTCGATCATCTTGTTCATTTCCCAGCCACGCGGCGGCGTCAGCTCCAGTGAGAACACCGGTTCGCCGGCGGCCAGCTTGCGGCCCAGCTCCGATTTACACTCCATCGGCACCGCGCTCACAGCGGGCCGCTCGCCACTGGCCACCGTCGTACTCGATGTCTCCTTTCGAAAGTGTTGTTTCATGCGCACCACCGCGGCCATGGCGCGGATGTGCTCCGGCGTCGTGCCGCAGCAGCCGCCCAGCAGACGCACCCCCGACCGGATGAAGCGGTGGGCGTACTTGGCAAAGTAGTCCGGCGAGGAGAGGAAGAAGACGCGCCCCTCCACGCTGCGCGCCTGGCCGGCGTTGGGCTGCACGGCGAGCGGGCATTTGGTAAACTCGGCCATCTTTTCGATCGTTTCGAGCATCGTGTTCGGGCCGACCGAACAGTTGATACCGATCACATCGGCGCCCCACTCTGTGAGGCGCTGCGTGAAAATCTCCGGCTCGGTGCCGTAGAGCGAGTTGCCGTCGTCGCCGATGGTCATCTGGGCCACCACCGGCAGTTGACTCACCTCCCTGACGGCGCGGATCGCTTCGCGCATCTCGCTGATGTCGCTGAATGTCTCCAGGAGGTAGAGATCGACGCCGCCCTTGTCCAGGGCCTCCGCCTGCGCTCGAAAAGCGGTGCGCGCTGTGTCGAAAGCCAGCCTGCCCCAGGGTTCGAGCCGCACACCCAATGGACCGATCGAACCTGCGACCCAGGCCTCGCGCCCGGTCTTCTCGCGGTGTTTTCGCACCGCCGCGCGAGCGATCCGGGCGCCCTCGTGGTTGATCTCGAGGCTGCGCTCGTCGAGATGGTGTTTTACCAGCTTGAAGCTGTTCGCGCCGTAGGTGTTGGTCTCGACGACCTCCGCTCCGGCCTCGAGATATTCGAGGTGAATCCTCTCCACCAGGCCGGGATCGCTCAGATTGACCTCGTCGAAACAGCGGTTCAGGAACACGCCCTTCGTATAGAGCCGCGTCCCCATCGCTCCGTCGCAGAGGATCACCCGCTCGCCTATCGCTTCCAGAAACCCTTCCTGTGCCATGGACATTCTCCCTTGCCGATCCGCTGTCATTCCCCCCCCGCAGGATCCTCGTGCCGCTCGGCACGCTTCTGCCGACGGAACACCACCAAAATCGCGGGATAGAGCAACAGAACCAGATACACGATCCGCGGCTCATCGCAACTCGGTACCAGCTCATCCAGGAGCCCCCAGATGTCCCCGCAGACCAGAGCGATTCCTGCGAAGAGGAAGAGCATCAGAAACTGCAAACCCCGATAGGGTTCGACTTTCGCTCTCTTCTTCCAAATCATCGTACCGATGAGATTGGAAGAAGTGAAACAACCAAAAAAGATGGCTGAGAGGCCCAGATCATGCGCGATCAACAGTAGCGAGGTGAAAAAAAGCCAGCATGTGGATCCGATCTGTGCTCCGAACCAGCCACCGCTGTTCCCCTGAACCGGCCGGCATCCTTCCCCTTCCGGCTATTCTCCAGCATGCATTCCATCTCCTTGCTGCCTGTTTCCCCGTGTTGCAGACCGCCGATCGGGACCGGCCTGGCCGCGATCCGCCTGCCAGCGCAAGGCGCGGAATCGTGGCGCTTCGACTTCCACGTCAAAGAGTCCCGCCTCCACGCCGACGCCCTTATAACAACCGCCACCAGGCTGGGAAAGGATTTCGTCACGTCACGATGAGAGGACCATGTGCATGCAGCCTTCGGCCGTCATCAATCCACGCCGAGTCCGACGAGCACGCACACGGGACGCCCTTCATTGCGGGCTGGCACGATCTCCTTTTCAATGCGCACAGGCGGGGTCGTGTTCATGAGCTCCGTTCTGGAGACCGCCGGATCGGATCGAAGAAAACCAGCGGGTCGCAGCTGCGATCATGCATCCGAAGGATCTACTAAAACACCACTTTTTTTGGCTGATTTTTGTCGCATTATTCTCTTAAATATTTATTATAAAATGGCTTATAAGCGAAACTCTCCTCACTAATAAAAAACCCTTTTTGGTAGTTTTAGCGATTTTGGATCAGTAGAATCTAGCCGAGTTATGTAACGCCTGAGGAATTCCGGAGAGGTGAGCTAGCTTTCCCTTTCTGAACGCTCCTTGCAAGCGGGACATCGTTTTGAGTTTTCCCGTTTCCCTGAAAAGAGGTTCAATGAGCGGGGTAACCGTCGATAAGGTGTGTGATGACCGAAGCCAAGCAGGGAGATATCGTGCGAGTCAACTACAGCGGTAGACTGCTCGATGGAACCGAATTCGAATCCACGCGGGATCAGGATCCCCTGGAATTCACGATCGGCGCCCAAAAGGTCATCCCGGCTTTCGAGAAACTGGTCGTTGGAATGCAGCCAGGCGAGTCGAAGTACAGCCTGATTCAATCTGACGATGCCTATGGGGCGTATCATTCCTCGAGAGTCATCGAGGTAGAACGAAACAAGATACCCTCCGATCTCGCCATCGAGATCGGGAAGGTCATCGAAATCCGAAGATCCGACGAGACGGCGATACCTGCGATGATCACTGATTTTTCAGATAATTTGGTGACTCTCGATGCAAACCATCCCCTTGCAGGCAAGGATCTCATTTTCGAGGTAGAGCTTATTGATATCCTCTGAATAGGTCCCAATTTCTGTTTTCGAGTAGAGCTTTTTACGTAAAAGATCGTACAATCTCTTCTTGAAAATTCATCTTTCCCGCTCTATTCCCAGAGGCTTTGAAGGTTTTTTATTTTGGAACTGAAAAATGGGTTATGATCTGCACATTACTCGCGCCAAACACTGGGAAGACAACCAAGATTGCAAGATCACCTCGCAAGAGTGGTTGACAATCGTTGAAGACGACCCCGAACTGGTCCCGGATCCAAATTATGGATCCTATGCGGTTCTCTGGAAGGGGCTGAGTGGCGCGGAAACCCCGTGGTTCGACTGGTATGATGGCAACATTTATACGACCAACCCCGATCGATCGGTCCTGGCCAAGATGATCCAAATCGCGCTGAATCTAGACGCCAAAGTCCAGGGAGACAACGGAGAATTGTACGAGAACGAAACGGACTTGAGCTCTCTGGAAACGGATCAATAGCTCTCGTTGGATTTTTTTAAAGAGAAACATCTCCTATTTGACCGACAAGTTCCGAAGTAGCGAAGCCCCCTGAGATGACGACCACTCCTGTCGGATCTCGAGCCGCGGGGCTTCGACTATTTATTCCAACCTAGAATACCCCTTCCGCTCACACATTTTTTAGATCACATCACGCCGGCAGTTGAAATATGAACTGCGTTGGACTTCGCAGGACTTCACTATTACGTACCAATACTTGATTTGTAAACGAGGAGTTTTTAAAATTTTCGTCACGCGGCTCGGTCCGAGATCCTCATGAAAATGGCAGTCTTCGATCAACACGGATGGGTTGTTTTTGATGGAAATAAAAACGGAAGAGGTGAAGTCACTTCTGGTCGCGATGTCTTCCGGCGACCAGGGTGCGAAAAGCAAATTGTTTTCGATCGTCTACAATGAGCTTCGCTCGCTGGCTCATTCGGCGATACGAGAACATCGCTCTCTCGAGCCACCGTCAAGCGGGATTGGTTGTTGGCCAAAGCGTGGTTGCAAAAAGAGATGCGGAAGCTCGAAGTCTCATCGCAGCAATTTTGCATCACATCCACCTTCGACAAAAAAAAATCTCCGCCAGTGAATCAGCTCGATCACCAGCGGAGTTTTGTATTTTTGCGTTCTTTCGAGCGCTATCGAATCGATCGACTTGAGTCGATTATTGGTCAATCAATCGTTTTGCGGATTCTGCGACTCGTCGAGCTCGCCGATCCCGAATCCCTCAGCGCCGACGATGTGCGAGGAATCGGTCAGGATGAGCCACGGTAGCCCGCGGATCCCGAAGCTGCGCCGGATCTGGTCGTGATCCTGATCCTCGGCGAGCGCCACGAGAGGGAATCTCACGCCGTTCTGCGCGGCCCACGCCTGGATGCGCGCCGGATCGCCACCGGACAGGTCGACGGCACGCAGTTGAACCTTCCGCGCCTCGAGAGCGGGCAGCTTTTTCACGAGCTCCCGCAGGCAGAAACGGGACGGACGCTGGTCGATGTCGCAGAAGCAAATCAGGACGGGCTCGTCGCCGGCCGCCTCGAGCTGCTCACCATCCGCCAGCGCCGCCAGGCTCGGCAGCTCCTTGCCCAGCAGCTTGGGTGCCTCTGGAACGATCCTGGCGCGGGAGGTTCTCTGGGTGCCGACGACGATCTCGATGCCGGTCGATCCGGCCTCGGCCCTCACATCGCCGCTCAGATCGGATGAGGGTACACTCGCCCACAGCCGGACATCTCCCTCGCAGAGATTGGTGATGGTAAAGCTCCCCTGCTTGTCGGTCTCCACGTTCCGCGAGCGCTGCCCAGAGCCGGAGACGCGCACCTTGGCGTGCGCAACGGGCTTGCCGTCCTCGTCGAGAACCCGGCCGGCCACGGACAGCCTGGCGACATGCAGCACGATCGGCTCGAGCTCGAGAGGGCTGACACTCTCACGTTCGGTGCTTACGTCGATCTCTGTGCGCCCGTAGCCATTCGCCTCCGCCGCGAGGCGGAAATCGTTCCCCCGAGGCAGCGCAACGATCGAATAAGTCCCGTTCTCGTCGGTCGAAAAACCCTGCCTGAAATAGGTTGTGCTCCAATTATCCCGGTTCACCATGAGCTGGACCGCCGCGCTCGCAATGCCTTCGCCTTCGGCCGTCAGGACCTTGCCGCAGATCGCGACGCCCGGTTTTACGAGCAGATCGACCGGTTTGTCGGGATTCTCGACCGTGAAGATCACCGCCAGCTCGCGCTCGACATGACGGACGCTGAGCGCGGGATCGAAACCCACCTGGTCGAAGAAGGCCCGGTCCCAGTTGAGCTCGAAGCGCCCCTGATCATCGGACTGAGCCGTGCTGTAGCTGAAGGGAATGACCTGCACCGTTGCGTCCGGCAGCGGCCGGCCCTGCTCGTCGCACAACCGGCCGCGGATCTGGCCTTTGCCCGCGAGGGTGACCTTGACTCGCGTGGTTTTGCCGGCTTTGACGGTGGCATCGACCTCGATCGGTGCGGAAGAAAATGATTCTTGCCGATGGACCGAGACGTTTTCGTAGCGACCCGGCGGGAGCGGCAGACGCGCCATACCGTTCTCATCGGTAACAGCGTCGTGACCGGGACCTCCGCCGGACCTCTCAGCCGACACGGCAGCTCCCTCGATCGGCTCGCGTGACCCTTCATCCTGCACCAGGACTTCGAGCACGCCGCTGCCTTGGAGCTCGATCCTCAGCCCTCGCGCCCTTTCCCCCTCCGCGACCGACCGCGTCAACGGTTGAGCGCACCACTGTGCGAATCCTTCCCAGGTCTCGGAGAGAATCACGGTGTAGGTGTCTCCCGAGAGGCGATCGAATGCGAAATTGCCGGTCTTATCGGACGTTGCCGTAAAGGAATTGAAGGGATTGGGTGTCCGGCCTTCCCCGGCGACCGCGATCAACCTGACACCTGACAGGGGCGCGCCGCTATCCTCGACCACAACAACGCCCTCGAGAACCGCCTCCGCGGGCAGTACGAGCTCCACGTCGGTCTTTCCAGCGGGAAACTGCAGTGGGAATCGGGGAACCTCGCTGGCGGGATCGGTATAGATCGTGGCGCAACCCTCGGCGAAAACCTGGAACTCCGCGGAGGCTTTCGAAGGGACGCCGGCAATCACGAAACGGCCCGACTCGTCGGTGAGCACCGTGAGATCCCCGAGGGCCGGAGACCCAAAGAGGAAGTTGGGCATCGCTCCCTGCGAGGAGCTCACCAGGAGCGCCCGCACCTCGGCGGCGGCGATCGGCTCGCCTGCGGCGTTGACCACCCTACCTTCGATATTCGCAGGGCTGTCGAGGGCAATCGTCATTTCAGGGACGTCTTCCCCGAGGAAAACCTCCCACACGAGGTACCAACCCAGCGCCGCCCCGGCCTTCTTGGCGAGAACGAGCCCCATGCTCTTGGATGGGATCGGTTTCTTTGCGAACCGCAGAACGAAGCGCCCCGCTCGATCGGTGGTGACTCGATCGACGAGCTCGAAATCGAGGCTTCCGTCGTGCATGGAGATAGGCACCGCGAAGAGTTGGACCTGTGCTTCGGCGACGGGCTCGCCTGCAGAATCGACGACCGTGCCCCGACACGTCACCGGCTCCTCGGCTTCGGCGGCGGGGCACGAATACGCAAACAACGCGCACAAAAGCGGGATGAATACTATCGGTCTGGCCATCATGAAAATTCCTCCTTCTCGAACCTTCACACACTCGGCGATCAGAGATCGATCTGGGTCGGCTCGTTTTCGATCGCGAAGGGAATGTCGTAGTCGACGCTGAAGGTCAGGGGTCCCTGAACGTCTTTCGGCTCTCGCCACGAGAGCGCGCAGGTGCCGCCTCAGCCGTACTGGAAGGCCAGGTCCTGCTGCAGGTCACCGCCGGCGTCTTTGATCTGGAGCCTTGGTGCCTTCGGCCGGCGGCCCTCGCAATACACGGTGATCCGTTCACCCTCTCTGCCCTCGAGCTTCTCTTCAAAGGAATAACGATCCCCGGTCTTCTCGGCGATCAGCTTCGCGCGCAGCGGCTCACCGATATCGAGTGATAGCCGCTGCCCCTGCTGAACATCGAAGGCGCTCTTGGCAGGAAAGCCGGTGCCCGAGAGCGACCACATTTTGCCGTCCTCAGCGCGACGGTTAATCTGCCAGGAATTTACGATCCAGCGACCGGCCGGCACCTGCGGTTCGCCGCGCGAGGTGTTCCAGACGATATGCCCGAGCTCGCCGACGAAGCTCACCGAATCGATCTCGTCCGGGACCTGAACAGAGCCCACCGGCACATCGTGGGCCGGTAAAATCGCGAGGTGGGACCCGTCGCGGGCGACCTCGAGATCGTAAATAGTGGTGCCGATCTGGAGGTAGGTGCCGAGATAGCGCTCATCGAGAGAGTTTTTCGCGCCTATCTTGATCTGGTCGCCTTTCCCGACCGCAAACGATGAGTCGTTGAAGGCGCCGTTGGAGTTGTAGTCGATGAGCAGGCAGTGTTGCCGATCCTCTCCGATCGTGATGTCTCCTTCATACCAGCCGGCTGCCGAGAAATAGAGCCTCTTGGTCTCCTCGCGGCAATAGAACTGCACGTTGGCATGATAAGTGATCGGACCGTCATCGCCTGGGAAGAGGATTTTCACGCCTGGGAACTGCAGCCACGATGAGCTCTGCGATATGGCTTTGATCGGATTTTCGTCGGCCAGGCTGCCGTCGCAGTCGGCGTCGATGAAGAGGAACGATCCGGTGCGCCGCAGGTTGTCGCGGAAGTTAATCGCCACGTGAAGGAATCCAGCCTCGACCATCGGTGTCGTCCAGCACCCATAGAGAACCTGGTCGCTCGCAAACGCGGGCAGGTCCACACCTTCGGGAGCCCGCACGACGCACTCGATATTCTGCCGACGTGCGTACGCATGCTGGTTGTACATCTCCTTGGAAAGGCGATACTGAAGCCATTGCTCCTCTGCGGCATCGAGCGTCGTCGCCGCCAGCAGAAGCTGGACCGTCATGATCAGCAACAGAGCGATGACCAGGCCGCGATTCATCGTGATTGCACCGCCGACACTGCGGCGGCCACGGCATGCTGCCACCTGCCGATCGATTCGGTTCGCTCGTTTCATCTGTACAGCCTCCAACAAGAAGTTTTTCACCCGCTGGCACTCGCTTTTTGCGCTCGAAACAGGACAAAAGAACAAAAGTTGTACGCCTCTCCCGCCGATCTGCAGACCCTCCCCGCCAGCTCTTAATTCCTTGATTCTATCAAAACCTACCGATTATGTCGGCGTCCATCTCGAGCACCGTGCTCTCCGGTGCCCCGCTACCACCCTGGAGTCCATCGATTCAGGAAGTGGGATCGACTCCGCTCCAAGCGTAACGAGGAGGCGAACAGGACGCTGCTCCGAGAAGGGTTCCGAGCAAAAGCCCCTCTGTTATTATACGGAGCATCAGCACTCGAGTTCGCTTGCGGTTGTGCTCGATCCCAAAATCAAGAAATGACGCAGGTCCGATAAAATATCGCGGTGTTTCATCCCCTACGACACCGCCGGCACCACGGGCGGCGGGATCGTGTCCGGAACCTTGTGCTATCCCGTGATCATCAACAACCTGGTGATCGACAATGTGGCCGACCAGTGCGCCGGCATCGACTGCGGCGGATCCACGCCGGCCAGCCCCTACGTGGTGACGAACAACACTGACTCATCTCATGCGTCACGGCCATCCGTAGCCCGACCGGTTTAGGGAGGGCGGCGCGGTGCGAGCAAGCGTTGATCCGCCTGCCGATTGTTCGCCCGGCCCTGCTCGAAGGAAGGATGGAGCAATCCAAGTGGGTGCGCGTAGGCACCGGGCGATCAAAAACACAGAGCAAGCGCCCCCTCTCATCGATCGATGAGAGGGGGCACTCATCATTGCCCTGGCGCTGGCGCTCAATAACCACCTCGCAGACACCAGAAATTGCCGATGTCGGCTGGTTTGAACTGATTGGCCATGAGGTTGCCCGCGTCGAAGCCGCCAGGCACGGTGGTGCCGCAGAAGTACGCGTTGCCCCAGACATAGGACGTGGTCTCGTCGGTGGGCGCCACGTACTGGCCCGCTCCGTGCGTCAAGACGCAACCCACGAAGAAGACTCCGCTGACCGTCACCGGGCTGCTCAGCATGATCTTGTTCAGCATGTCGGTGTCGACGTTCTGGACCATGCTCGCCTCGCTGGCGAGCAGGATACAGTCGCTGGGATCGTAGTCGTTGGTCGGATCGTTCCAGATGAACACCTCGCAGGCGGTTCCGTTGCCAGGCGAGAGTCCCGGAAAACTGAAGGAGCCGAACATCGTTTGCACGCTGGTGATCGTTTCACCCCCTGCAACGGCATCGAATGCGTGCATCCAGCACATGTCGCCACCCGTAGACCAGCCCCAGAGGTTCTCCGAAGAACCGTCGTCGTAGCGGTAGACGCCGGCCTGCTCGTTGACGATGATCGGATTGGCCGTGTTGCTGATCTTGCCCTCGGGCTGCCCGCCCTGGACCACCTGGAACCAGACCGTGACCCCTGCCGCTGACGCAGGAATCTTGATGGTCCACGCCGCCGTACCCGCAGGATCCGGCGTCAGGGACGGTCCGGCCTGCTTGGGGCTGTCGAGATCGAGCGTCACGTTGAGCATTGGAACAGTGGTGCTGCCCATGCCCTTGGTACTGTAGGCCAGAAAGACCGGCTCGGCTGGATCGGCGTCATTGACGATGAAGCTGGCCATTTTGCCGGCGATCGGCTGGTCGGGGCTGAGCGAAAGCTGCAGGGACTGGTGATCGCCGCACTGCACGTACGTCCCGCCGTTCGACTGCGAGAGGTCCTGAAAAAAGGCCTCGTCGCTGACGGCTCGGCCGGTGTCGATATCGGTGTCGGGATCGAATCCCTCCTCACCACCGCGATACAGGCCCCAGTACACGACGTTCATCGTGTGTTTGTCGAGGCAGTAATCCCAGCACTTCTGCTGCCACGAACCGGTAGAGTAGTTGCCGGCAGGAGGCGGCCCGATTGTGCTGTCAGGCCCTGAACAGATGCCGGTGCTCGAGTTTTCGTCGCCGTCGGTGTAGACGGCCATGATGCGGTAGTCCTGGGGTGCGGTGGGTGCGTTGGTCTCTAGGTAATCGCAGAAGATCTGGATCGCGTCGGCCAGGCGGGTGTTGCCTGTGCACGTCTGCCCGTTGAGCGTGTCGAGGGCCGCGAGGGCTTCGGCCTCACCCACGAACCCGCTGGTGAGATAGTTGAAATTGCTGCTGGCAAACGTGGTCACCACCACCCGGCCGTTGGGAACTTTATCGAAGAAATTGACGACTCCCGTCTTGGCGGCCGCCAGCGCGTCCTCACCGCGCGTGTTGCCGGTGCTGCGTGTTTGGGTCATAGAACCGGTGCGGTCGAGCACGACCGCCATGTACTTGACGGCGCGGCTGTCGCCGTTGTCGGGAGACATTGACATCACGCTGGCCGCATCGACCGCGCTGCCGCATCCATCCTGCGCCGGGGCGCCGCCGGAGAGGCCGATAAAAACGGCCAAGATGAGCGATATGACAAAAGGATTATATTGAAATAAACGGATCTGCATCTCTGTTCCTCCTCGATCTTTTCGATCATCTTGTTCATATGTGATCGGACGGTACTGAAAACCGGCGATCACGTTCGCTTCTTTTGTTCCTTCTTTTCCTTCCGGCTTTTTTCTTCCGGTTTTTTCGCTCTTCTGGTTCTTGCGGTGAAATCACGATTTCGAGCGACGGTTGACACCGATCACGACTGCCTCCATAATGTCGCAGCCGACGAAATCTCATCAGGATCGCGAACTATGCCAAGCACTCTTTCATTCACAAATCGGCGCCGAACGCTTCCATGGGACACGTTTCATGTGAGCTCGGCATCGGTCCCCAGCCCACCCATCTCCGGTTTCCGGTTGCAAAGGAGAGGAAAAGCAACCGCGATGAAACCGAACGCACAAAAAAAGAAATTCTCTGATCGAGAAATCCGATCACACAATCCAGAAAACGCATCGGTCCCGAAAACGATCGAAACGCAGAAGCCGAGCCGGGTTCGGTCTATCAACCGACCGAGCTCCTCTCGATGCGAGACCTCGAATCCATGAAGAAATCGGAAACATCGCTGATCCTCGAGCAGTGGCACGAAGGAGATCCGACCGCCCTGGATCGGATACTGGAAAAATATCTGCCCTGGGTTCTCTCCCAGGTGCGCCAGAGATTGACACCCCTGATGCGGCGCAAGGCCGAGTCCGGAGACTACGCCCATGAGGCGATCATCCAGTTCCTGCGCTTCTCGCCGAAGTTTACCCTGGCGAACGATGCCCAGTTCCGGGCCCTGCTCCTGCGGATTGTGGAGAGCTCGCTTCACAACAAATACGACTGGTTCATGGCCAAGCGCCGGGAGCTGGCGAGGGAACGGCCACTGCCCACCGACACCGTGCTGGCCCTCGATCCTCCGCGCGACGAGGCCGCGACACCAACGCCCGATAACGAGGCCGAATCCAGGGAGGAAGAGGCCTGGGTTCGGCTGGGCATGGAGTTTCTCGAGGCCGACGACCGCGAGGTGATCTTTTTGCGCAACTGGAGCAAACTGCCGTTCCGCGAGATCGGGGAGCGGATGAAGATCAGCACCGATGCGGCCAGGATGAGATACGGTCGTGCCGTGCGCCGGCTGGGAGAAAAGGTCTTCGCTCTGCGCAAGGGATGTCTCGACCAGATACTGGAAGCGAGGTCGTGTTGACCGATGTTGCCCGATGACGGACAGAGTGCATCGCCGGATCCCGTCGAGGCGGCTCTCAATGAGTTCTGCGCCGCCTGGTACTCCGAGGATCCGCCCGATCCCGAGGCTTTCCTGCGCTCCCACGCGGCGTGTGGCCCCGAGCTCGAGGAGCAGATCGAAAACTTGCTGCTCGTCGATCGAGTCCTGGGCCGGTTCACGCGGACCGATGCCGGCGCGCCGCGGGAAGGCGATGCAGCAGCGCGGGAAGTGGTACCGCGGGTGGTGGCGGTCGATCGCGACGTGCCCGCGAGGATCGGCGACTTCGAGATCCTGCGCCTCATCGGGGCGGGCGGTATGGGCACGGTGTACGAGGCCACGCAGCTCTCGCTACGCCGGCGCGTGGCGCTCAAGGTCCTCGCCCCCCATCTGAGCCTGTCCGAGAGGGCGGTACTCAAGTTCCAGCGGGAAGCCGAAGCCGGGGCCCGACAGCGGCACCCAGGTATCGTGGCGATCCACGCCGTCGGAGAGTGCGACGGGCTCTACTACATCGCCCAGGAGCTCGTCGAGGGTGGCTACACGCTCGCCGACAAGCTCGAGGAGCTCGGCGCTGCTGCAAAGGGTCTGCCGGGCGGGCTGGCGCGCGAGATGGCGGAACTCATCGCCGAGGTCGCCGACGCCCTTCGGTACGCTCATGAGTCGGGCGTGATCCACCGTGACATCAAACCCTCCAACATCCTGCTCGATGTCGATCGGCGGCCCAAGGTCACCGATTTCGGGCTGGCCCGGGTGGACGACGCCCTGACGCTGTCACGTACAGGCGACTTCGCGGGGACGCCGTTCTATATGTCGCCGGAGCAGGTGATCGGGGACCGCGCGGCCACCGATTTTCGTAGCGACGTCTATTCGCTGGGTGTGACCCTCTACGAGGCCCTGACGCTCGCGCGCCCCTTCGACGGGGAAACCACGCAGGATGTGCTGAAAAAGATTCTGCTCGAGGAGCCCACCGATCCGCGACGCCTGAACGCGCGGCTGCCCCGTGATCTGGCGCTGGTCTGCCTCAAGGCCATGGCCAAGGATCGACGCCAGCGTTATCAGAGCATGGCGGCCTTCGCCGGCGACCTGCGCCGATTTCTGAACGGCGAGGCGATCTCTGCGCGGCCGCCTGGGTTGGTGACACGCTTCAAGGGGCGCGCCAGGCGGCATCCGGTTGTGAGCGCCACGGCCGGCGTAGCGGTCCTGGCGCTGGTTGTGCTGGTGCTCTATATCGTGCTCTGGTCTTACCCACGGATCAGGCAGCAGCGTGATCTGGCGCAGGAAAAGCAGGAGAAGGCACGCGTCGCTGAACAGGAGGCCACCACGGCCTGGCACGCCGCCGAGTTGCAGACGGAACTGGCAAGGGCGCGCCTCGAGAAGGTCTTGCGGCTTGCCGATCTGAAGCGGCTGAGCAACCTGATCGCTGAAGAGCGGCGGCTCTGGCCGGCTCATCCCGAGAACGTACCTGCCATGGAGAGTTGGGTTCAGCGAGCGCAGGAGCTCCTGGCACGCATCGAAGTGCACAACCAGACCCTGGCCGAGCTGAGGGCGATCGCTCTAGCGGCGGAGCCGGTTCAGCCGGAGAACGCACCGGGTGATTCCGCAGGGGTATCTCCAGGGGACGCCAGCGAAGAGCAAAGCCGGAAGCAAGACGGAGAACAGAAGGACGTGGCTGAGCAGGCGCAATTCCTCTTCGAAGACGAGGAAACCCAGTGGTGGCACGACACCCTCCAGGAGCTCGTCGAGGGCCTCGAAGCTCTGGGTGGGACCGAAAAGGGCCTGCTGGCCCAGATGCAGCAACGGCTGTTGCGCGCGCAAACGATCCGTGCCGATACCGTGGAAGCCCACCAACAGGATTGGGAGTGGACCATCGCGGCCATCGCCGATCGGAGCGAGTGTCCGCGTTATGACGGCCTGGTGATCGAACCGCAAACGGGCTTGATACCGATCGGACGCAACCGTCAATCGGGTTTGTGGGAGTTTCTGCACCTGCAAAGCGGCGAGCTCCTACGGAGCACCGGGACCGGCCGTGCCGAGATGCACGAAGGCGCCGGTCTGGTAATGGTCCTGATTCCAGGCGGCAGCTTCGGCATGGGCGCCGTGCTGCCCGCTGAGGACAACCCTGAGGGCCAACCAAACGTGGATCCCCACGCCCAGCAGCGTGAGAAGCCGGTTCATGAGGTAACGATCGCTGCCTTCTTTCTGTCCAAATACGAGGTCACGCAAGCCCAGTGGCTGCGCATGGCGGGAACCAATCCCAGCTACTACCATCCAGGGATCCGGTATCGCGGCCGCTCGCTCACGCTCATGCATCCCGTGGAGACGGTGAGCTGGGATGATTGCGTGGACGTTCTCTTCAAAAACAAGTTGAGGCTGCCCACCGAGGCCGAGTGGGAGTATGCAGCGCGTGCAGGAACAACCACGATCTGGTGGACCGGTGACGACCGCACGTCGCTTAAGGGCGCCGTCAATATCGCCGACAACTTCTGCCGCCTGAACGGCGGGCCGCGCGAATGGGAGTACGAACGCTGGCTCGACGACGGCTGCACTATTCACACGGTGATCGGCAACTTCCGCCCCAACGCCTTCGGGCTGCACGACGTGATCGGCAACGTCTGGGAATGGTGCCAGGACGAGCATCACCCAACCTACGAGGGCGCCCCCACAGACTCTTCTCCCTGGCGGAACGGGGTGCCGCTCATGCGGATCTCACGTGGTGGGGCTTGGCCCGACTGCGCCCGCATAGCGCGCTCGGCAGCCCGCGTAGACATGAACCGCGGCTCGCGCAACTTCGCCCTGGGTCTGCGCCCGGCCCTCTCGATCGAAGACTACGAAGAAGAGGCAGAGGAGAACGAAGGCCGCTGAATTCCTGACGGCTCATGCCGTTTTAATTGTAATCGATTTTCACTTTTTTTGATCTAAATCGAAGCGGACCCGCCGTGAAGGGGGTCCGCTTCGGTTTACTGGACCAAAACCGTGATCGTGTCAGAGTGCGTCAAGTCGGGGAAGTTGTCGATGGTTGGATCGACAGCGAAGTAGAACACGAAATCGCCTGGAGGCAGGGTTCCGTCGTAAATGGGATAGTCCGGTAGCTCAAAGAGTGGACCGACATGGGAAACCCGCAATCCGGGACGCCATAGGCGTGGAGGTTTGAACGAATAATAACCGTAGGGCGAATCGACGAAGATCCACCATTCACAGACCTGGCCGACCTGGCTGCCCGGATCAAGAGCCACCGTCACCTGAATGGGGGTGGGGAAGATGATGGTGATGTTCTGATCCTGGCCGTTGACCTTGATGTCCGGGACGGGAGCGAAGTTGACCCTCGCGGCGTAGATATCACGATCGACGCCGCGCCCGTCCTGCCACGTGGCGATCGCAACGCCCGGCTGTAACTGCACGAGCTTTGGACTCTCTTGGGTACCCGTCATGGTGCAGACCGCGGATCCCGTTGTCCCCCAAACAACAAAGCCCGAAGAATCGACGATCTGCGCCCAGATGTCGCCGTTATCGGATCGTTCGTCGTTCCAGGTGACGATGGCACCACCGGTTCCGTCCGACACGAGCCGTGGACCTGTCTGATCCCCTGGCTCCACACAGAGCGCAACACCATTGATCTGCCACGACGGATCGCCGTTGCCCTCCAACTTTTGGGCATAGATGTCGGGATTGCCGCTGCGTGAGTCGTTCCAGACGATGATGGTGCCTCCCGGACCGTCCGCGACAATCTGCAGCGTGTCGTCGAGGGGAAGCAGAGAGGTGGTGCATACCGGTTTTCCGCCGGAGGTCCACATCAGATTGCCGCTTGCATCGATCCTCTGAGCGTAGATTCCAAGTGCTCCACGGAAGTCTTCCCATGCGATGACCACCCCACCCGCCCCGTCGGCGGCTATCTGCGGTTCCCAGTTCTTCTCACCCGTTGAGGCGTTGCGAACCTCCACGCCGTTAACCGTCCAGAGGGTGTTGCCGTTTGCGTCGACCCTCTGCGCATAGATCTCGTATTCGATGTTCGGGTCGTTGCGGTGGTCTTCCCAGGTGATGAAGGCTCCGCCGGATCCGTCGGCGATGATCTTCGGCAGCATCTGCTGGTTGACCACGCGGCAGATCTCGACAGGCCCTCCCCACAAAGGATTACCTCCGCTATCGACGCGCCGGGCGAAGATATCGATATTGTGTTCCCATGTCAGAATCGCACCTCCCGTGTCGTCCGGCGCGACTCGATGTCTCGCAGGTGAATAGCTTGCTACGCCGATGGCGACACCATTTGCCGTCCAAAGTGTGTTACCGTCGCCATCGAGGCGTTGTGCGTAGATCTCGCTCCCTCCGGAGCGGTCATCCTCCCAAGCGACGATGGCTCCGCCGGCTCCGTCGGATGTAATCTGCACCTCCGCCTGAACGCTTCCGGACGAGCAGACGACCACACCGTCTTGAATCCAAAGCGCATTGCCGTTGACGTCGATCCTCTGGGCATAAATATCGAACAATCCAGGAGCAGAACGCTCATCTTTCCAGGCGATGATCGCCCCTCCCGATCCATCGTTCGTGACTTGGGGTAGATCCTGATGGTTGAGGGCTTCACAGACGGGACTGCCGTTGGGCTGCCATCCCTTTTTCAACCCGCAGGTTTGTGATGCTCCCTGAAGATTTTGAACGGAAAAAATGCCTATCGATAATAACACGAGAGTTGTTGAGGTTCTGAGTAGATCGAACATCACTCTCCCTCCTTTCGAATTGTCCACGAAGTCGCGTTTGATTGCCTGGACAAACTCTTGACATCTCACAGTTTTACGGACCAATAACCACCCCAACCGGATTCGACTGAAAATCGTAAGGATTGAGTGTGGTGTAAGCAAAGTGCAAGGTCGTCCCTGGTGGAAGCACAGGTGGGATCGGCCCCAGTGTGTTGAAAACTGCCGTCGCTTCGCCGTTGCTATCGAAGGTACTCAAAAAATCGACGAACATCGGGCTGTTCAGATGGGATTTGATGTAGTTGAACACAAAATCGGGATTCAGCGGCAGCACGCCGCCTCCTGGAAGGAGAAAGCCCGGAGAGGTTCCCGAGCTGGTTCCGACCATTGCATACTGGCGGCCGGCGTAGTTCGTGCCGGCAACCGGAAAAAAGACAACGCTGCCGCCTGTCGAACCTGAGATCGAACCGAGGTTTGATGCCAGTGCGTTTTCGATTTCATGCCCGAACCTGAACTGGCGTCGCTCGAAGACGGAGCCAGGCATCTGGTATTCCAGTTCTCCGGCAACGTAGATAAACCCGGGATCATGGGGAATGTCGAGCAAGTCGACGGTAAATAAATCACCAGGCGCCATGGTGAAAGGACCGTTGACGTCCTGCAGCCATTGTCCGACACCGCCCCATTGTGTCGAGGCATCATGCCAGAGAGTGTCGAAATAGAAGCTCAGATAATTGAGCACGATGGTCTCATTGGGATCGGCGTTTTCAAAGATAAAAGTCGAGTTTTGTTTGGCGCCTTTGAGGAATTCGATGATCCGGAAGATGAATCCGATATCGGGCATCGGTATGCGTTCGTGCGGCAGATCGTGGTATTTCCAGGTCACATCGCTGATGTGGATCCCGTTGCCGCGGTTCAACACCGCCTCGGCACATATCTTCACGCTGTCGCAGAAGTATACCGTGCCGTCGGAGTACTCGGCGTCAACGGCGCATATTTCGCCGTTGTTGTCATACTCCTCGGTAAAGGTCACCGTGGAGAAGGGATCAGGATCGAGATAGATGTTGTACGACTCCATCCACCACCTGTTCTTCTCACTCTCGGCGATGTGCACGGTGAAACTGAGACCGATGGCCGGCCTATGGAGGTCATCTCCGTTGTGGACGTCCTTGGATGTCGACACTTCCGTGCTGGCCGTGGCAATCGCGGGAAATAGACACGCGATCACTACGACAATCAGCGCATAACCACAAAATTCGAAAAGAGTTCTTATAGAAGTCATGGCACTTCCTCCGTTACGATTTAAAAAAGATAAAATCAGAAATGCTCAAAACAAAACCGCCTATTCCGACCGAAGAAAAGCGGTCCCTGGCTCGAGTACCTTCTCGACGAACAGTGCTGAGCACTCTTCAAACCACTGATCGGCGCTGAAAGCGCCCATAGGGCACGTTTCAAGCGTGCTTTGCGTCCACCTCCTTCCGCCCCCGCTACGTTTTCTTGATGCATAGAGTAAAAAAAGCAAACGCATCGGAACCGAACGCGCAAAATAAATTTTGTCTTCATCGAGTTCTTCGATCCCCCGATCAAAAATAAAATCCATCCCCAAAGAGGGTCGAAACGCAAAATCACAGGCAGATGCGGCCGGTCAGCAGATGAAAAAAAAAAAACAGATTTCGCGGTTCGGTCAACGAGGGGATTCCTCTGCCCATTTGTGAAGACCCGGCCTATTTGTGAAGACCCGATCGTCACGCGGCCGCTTTCAGGCCAGCGACAAGTGGTCTGAACGGCGATCTGAAAACGCCATTGGAGGCAGTTACCACTCTTCAGAAAGGAAAATACGATGAAAATATTCATCATTCTGATTACCCTTCTCTTCGTCCCAACAGTCTTTGTGCACGCTCGAGCGGGCGATCAGCGACTCCTCTACACAGTGCTCTCCGGCAGCGGAGAGGGTTTGAGAAATCCCTGCCCCAATAATCTGTCCCATCTGGCCCCGAATGGCGTAGGCATGGTGACTCCTGTATCGGGATCCCCCTCGAAGGGATTCAAGTTTGCACCGCTCGTTGCCTGGAACACCGTGGTCGGCGATGAGGACGGAGATGGGGACTACTTCGATTCCAATCTGTTCGACAAGATCGATGCCCTCCAGATCAAAGTCGGCCCTCCGACCCGCATGAAGGACATGCGCAAGCTCTACTTCTCGGTCTCCGGTGAAATCGGTGATTCAGTCAGTGGTGTCATGGTTCGGCCGGCGGACATCGTCCGTGTGATGCCGGACGGGTTGAACGAGCTTTTCATCACCGCCGATCTAATCTGCCAGGCGTTTGGTATGAACTGCTCGTACGCCAGCGTGCTGAACGTGGACGCTCTGACGTTCAAGCCGCCGGAAGCCGGTGATCCGGGAGGGATTTATCTCTCCTTCGAGGAATCGCGTGATATCAGCATCGGCGCCGGGAGTTACCTGGTCGAGGACGGAGCGATTCTGTGCATCCCCGGGAGCGCCATCACGTGGGCCGCCGATCAGACCGTGGCCGCCGTTACTGCCGGTGGTGGTCAAATCGTTCTCATGGAAGTCGACGCTTTCCTGTCCACGAACATTGTGGTCGACAATTCGGGCGTTGCTGATTTCCTGGGTAATCATCCCACAACCATCGGAGACCTCGACGGCCTGGAAATCGATCCGGCCGGCGGTAAATTCCACAGCGAATGGGGCATGTACCACCACCTCATGTTCTGCGGTGAGACCCTGACAGGCGGCGGTGTTGTTTCGACCGAACCGAACCCGGCCGGCGCCATCGGAAGCATCGCCCGGGTCAACGGCGCGCTGCTCGCCTCACCTGCTCCACAGCCGACGACTGGGAGCAGGGTCGGACTCGCCGGTGCGTCGGTGGGAAGCCTGAATGGGTTGGCTCTCGGAAGTAGTAATCTCGTGCACTACGTGACCGACACCGACTACCCCGAATCTCCCAGCCCGAACGTGCAGATCCTGGTCGGCAGCGAGTTCTCCGGCCTCCATTACCTGGCTGCCGCGTACATTCCGGCGGGTTCCTCCGCTACGGTAGCTCCTTCGACGATCTACTCCAATCCGGGTTTTCCAGACTTTTTCGGCACCATCTACCCTGTCACCACGGTGACCATCCCGGCAGGCAGCTACTGGAGTTCGCTAATCTATCCCGTCGCCGACCTGCCCCCCTGGCTGGGCCCGGGTACCACCCTGATCATTCAGGCTGCGTGGCAAGATTCATTAGGCAGCTACATCCTCTCCACGCCGATGACCATCACCCTCTGAGAGTGCTAAATACCCCATACCGCCCTCGCCGCTCACAGCCGGCGGGGGCGGTTGATATTGAGATCGGCCAATGGTTCGAACGCCTTCGAACCGGACTAGGGCAGGGATGCGGCGGGACGCACGCCCACGACGTGCTCTTTGTGGGTCGGTTCGATGTACGTGCGAAATGCCGATCGGCAGTTGCTGGTAGGGTGGAGCCAGCTACCTCCCCGAAAGATCCGGTATTCGACGTCCGCAATTTCATGGGCCGAACCATCCGTTGGAGTCCGGCTGTAACGGCCCGAGCAGTCCCGGCACCACTCCCACACGTTCCCGCAGACATCGTGCAGCCCGAAGGCGTTCGGCCGGAAGCTGCCGACCGGTGCGTGAAACTTGTGTCCGTCGTTCAGCCACATTTCGTACTCCTGCACCGTTGGGCCGCCGTGTTCCTTGAGGTACCGATCCCTCAAATTGGCGGCACCTTGCAGCGATTGCTTGTCATCGCCCGTCCACCAGATCGTGCCGGTCCCCGCCCGGGCCGTGTATTCCCACTCCGATTCGGACGGCAGGCGCAGCTTCAGGCGTACGAGTGTTTGGACACAATCGTTCCAGGTCACCTGCTCGACCGGGTGCAACAGGTTGAAGCCGGTCATACTTTCGGGATCGTAGCTGCTCGGGTTCTGTCCCGTGGCCCGCAGCCACTGCCCCTGGTTCATTTCGTATTTGGATAGCAGAAACGAAGGGACCTTCACCGAGTGAACAGGCCTTTCATTGGGTGCGCTGTGAGGATCCACATTAGGCGATCCGGCAGGTTTGCTTGGGGAAGGTGGCATCGATCCCATAGCGAAGGTTCCGCCGGGGATCAGCACGAAGACCAGGCCTGTCGCTTCGGTGATCAGGAGCTGACCCTCGAGATCACGCTCCGGGAGATCTCCGGTCTGCAAGTGAGCAAATTCGAAGAGCTCCGAATCGGGATCCCGCCCGAGAGGAACAAAGCCGAGCAAAGGCTTGAGAACGAGGCCGTCGTATTGGGGGCACTCTTGCGTGTCAGCAACGTACGCGATGGTGCGGTCCCAGGCATCACCGTGCAGGACGATGCTCTCTCTCAGTACGGTCCTGGCAAAAGCAAGGCGGTCTTTCACGTCTTTCAGTGTTCCTGTCTCTTGATCGATCAGATGCTCGAGGCCGGAGACGAGACTATGCAGCATGTCGTGCTGCCACTTGGTCTCCGTATCTTCGAATTCCCAAGTCCGTCGTTCGGACACTTTCCTTTCGAGATCCCCGATCCGCACCTCGGTAGAGGCAAAACGCTCCCTCAGCACTTCGACGTCATCTCGCGGGTCTTTTTTTTTCTCAAAACCTTCGCCGGCCACGCCGACGTTCTCATCGACACTCGCGCGCGCCTCGAGGTGCTCGAGGAGGCGGTTCCTTCTTTCCCTGAGCCGGGCGAGCTCGTCGATCAGGGGGTGTTCATCCCGATCGCGCCGCCGCGTCTCATCGTCGAGGGGCAACGCCTTGCTCTGCAGCCTCTCGAGCCTTTCGCGATGTGTGGGCAAGCGCCCGACCAGGTCGTGGGTATCATCCAGCCACGTCTCGAGGTCGCTGACCCGCTCCGGATAGGCAGGCCAGAGCTCTTCGGCCTCGGCCTCGAGATCGGCCAGGATCTTGAGGTCGGAAAGACGAACGATCGCTCTGTACCGCTCTTCGGCCAGGAGGGTCTGAGCCTCGGCCTTCCTCTGGGCGTCGATGGCTTCATCCTTGGCATCGGTCGCTTTCTGCTCGGCCTGATACGCCCGATCCCGCTCGGCCCTGATCCGCGGATAGGACCAGAACAACACCGACCCGACGATCACATTGACCGCCAGGAACGCCACCGTGGCCGTGGCGCTGATCGCGGGATGCCGAATCATCCACTTCCAGGCCCGCCTTCCCGGGCTCGCCGGTTTTGCGACGATCGTGTCCCCCGACAGAAAACGGCGCAGATCGCCGGCAAAGTCCGCCATCGACTGGTAGCGCCGGGCCGGATCCTTTTCCATAGCCTTGAGACAGATCACGGAGAGATCGAGCGGCACCCGGGAATTGACCTTGTGGGGCTCGGCCGGCTCCTTGAGCATGATTTTGACGAGGACGTCATGCGAGGTGTCGCCGTCGAAGGGCACATCGAGGGTCAGTGCCTCGTAAAGCGTCACGCCGAGGGAGTAGATGTCGGTCCGTTTGTCGATCCCCACACGACGGCAAACGGCTTGTTCAGGCGACATGTAGTAAGGCGTACCGGCCAGGTCTCCGGTCCGCGTGAGGGCCAGGGCGTCCTCCACCTTGGCCAGTCCGAAATCAGTGATTTTGGGCAAACCCTCTTTTGTGATCAGGATATTGGAGGGTTTGATGTCCCGGTGGATCACGCCTGATTCATGGGCGTACTGCAAGGCGTCGGCTGCTTCGGCCACGAACCGGGCCGCCTTGCGGAAATATCCCCTCGGAAGGTCTCCGCGGCTATCGAACTCCTCCAGCCAGTCGGCCAGAGTACGGCCTCTTTCCACGAGCTCCTGTGCTATATAGTGGATCCCCTCGTGCTCACCGACTGCGTAGACCGCCACGATCCCCGGGTGGCTCTGACGGCCGCCAGCCTCGGCTTCACGGCGGAACTTCATGACTGCACTGTCGAGGATGCTGAGATGGGGAGGCAAAATCTTGAGCGCTACGCGGCGCTGCAGGGAAATCTGCTGCGCCTCGTAGACCGCGCCCATGCCACCGCGTCTGATCTCGCTGATGATCTGGAAGTCGCCCAGGATCGTGCCGGCGGTCGCCCAGCTCCCATCGAAGATCTCCGAGCGCTTTCGGTCGCCAGCCCCACCCCCGTCAGCAGGCTCATCCGCCACGTAGAGAAAATCGTCGATCTTGACGCGCAGCTCCGGGCCACATTCGGGAAAATCCCGGCAGAACGTCTCCGGGTCCAGCCGCTGCCCTGAAAACCAGGCATCCCGGAACTCTGCAAGGGCGGCTGTCACCGGGTCGCTTCGATCTCCTGCGGGATTCTCGAAAGTCATACCCCTCCCCCGCTATGATCCTGTTCGCCTCCTGCAGCCAGTTCCCCGCGACGCAAGGTACCCACGACCTCCCCCAAGCGGCTCACGGCACGGTTCGTACGCATGCGGGCGGCATCCTCGGAAATACCCAGGTGCTCTCCGATCGCGGCGAAAGACAGGTCCTCCCACTTGCGCAGGACGAGCACCTCGCGGTCCCCCGGTTCGAGTAGTTCCATGCCGAGCCGGATCCAAGCCTCACGCTCGTGGTGCTGGGCAGCGGCGCTCGGCGACTTGACCGAGTTGTGCGGAGGATCGAGTGTAAGCACAGTATCGGAAGGAAGGGGGTGCTCCTGCGCAACAGCCCGGCGCTGGGCTGCGAACCAGTCGTGCCTGTCACAGAGGGCGTGCTCCACGATCCTCACGAGGAGCGCACGAAAGTGGCCGTCGTCGGCAATCTGGATACGAGGTCCGTATCGAAGAAACTGGACCATGGCGTCCTGAACGAAGTCGTCGGTCTCGGCCCTCTTGCGCAAGATCGGCCCCATCCTTTTGCGGATGTGAGCGCGGATCCATGGAAGGTGACGAGCAAGAAGCGATTCCAAGCCCCGTGGCTCACCTCTATTCCACTGCTGCAGAAAAAAGAGAGTATCCTTTTTACCCGGCTCCATCATGGAATCAATAGTAGAGGATTTCGGCGGTTGGCGAAACTCTTTTGCCGTTCGCTCCGCAGCTTCCGGTGACGACGTGACGTTGTTCGACGCAGGCTGGCAAACGGCCGTGACCTGCTCTCCCGCCTACTCGCGCTTGAGTCCGCTTCGCACTACATCCACAACTCTGGGATCGAGAAGCCCGCTGCCGAGCTGGAAAGTGGCTGAATCCCACCCGGATATAGAAATAATGTGAGAGTAGCCGCTGCCTACCTGAAAGATCTCGAAACGGCCTTTTGTTATGCGAAAATCACTGGCCATCGCCACCTGACTGGCAGCATAGGCGACGTCGTACTCCGGAGCAGGTCCCGGCCCGCTGAGAAGCCTCAGCTCGTAGCTGAGACCGACCCACCTGGGAGGATCGTTGAGCTTGCAGAAGATATCGAAGAAGACCGAATCCCCCACTGCCAGCGGCCCGCCGATATCGATCTCAGCCTCTTCGGTGCTGGTGTTCAGCGTCACTTCATCGGTCTTTTGCGAGGGCGTTTGCAGCCAGAAGCCGATATTGGCAGAAACAGGGTCGCCTGCCGCCAGGAACTGACGGTATTCTGGTACGACCCACTCGTAGGATCCGATCAGTCTGGGTGTGTTATCGGGGAAGACGGTCCACGTTCCAGGTAAAACCCAGATCCCGGTGAGATACGACGAGGGCAGCGCCGTGGCCAGAGGATTGATCTCGCAGTAGAGCCTGGTCGCACTGGAGCCGGTGACCCGCGCCGTCGCGACGAACTCGCCTGTCGAGGAGTCGGCGAACAGCACGGCCCAGTTGGCCGGATTATCGTCGAACGTGTTTCCCCGAATCTCGAACGTGGTCCCCTCCTGTCCGGTGAAGACGTCGGCATTGAAGGGTGGTTTGAGCAGCGGCTTGTTGGCAGTCAAACCGTTCGAGGCGTCCAACGGGGGGCTCTGCAAGGGAGGATCGCTCAGAACCGCCTGCACCTGAACCCTGGAGCTACCATATCCTGGAGGCAGATGGACGGCGAGTGAGGCAAAGTCTCCGATGGGGTGATCGGTCATGACCTTGGGCGCGATGAAATTGCCGACGAGCTGCGTGACATCGAAAGCCGCTCCGAAATAGGGGTACTGTGACAGATTGGTCTGAAATGACGCCAGCAAGTTGCCACGCCAACCGAGATCGTTCTTCCGGACCAGAAAGAGCAGGTCGCCATTGTCCTCGAACTGACCACAGGCATAGAGTGAAGCATCGTTGCCTCGGGTGGCCATCCCGTGATAGCTCATGTTGATCTCACCGTCATGGCCGTAAAGAGTACATGGCCAACTACCCCAGAACGGCGCGCCCCCGAAGTACTGGCAGTGGGTTTTGAGGTGATGCCACGTTGAATCGATTCGATAGATGGAGAAGGCATCCTCGGTTGCCGTCGGCCCGTTGCCGTTCAAATCGGGTGGCGAACCGATGAGCGGACCGGTTTTGCCGGTTGCCGGAAGGCTGAGCAGCCTCCAGGCCATGCCGATCTGCCGGTTCATGAGGAACTCTTCGCCGGTGCCTTCGAGATCGACATCGATCGTCCAGACCCAGCCGTACCCCGGCGGAAGGGAGGGCAGCCCGTATCCGTTCGGCAGTCCGTTGAAAACGAACTCCGTTTCCTGCTTGAGGCGGCAGCACCAGCCGGTGCAGTAGTCGAAGAAGTAGATCGCTATGTTTTCTCCGGCCGCATCCTGGTTGTTCGTTCCGTAGCTGAAGGTAAATCCATCAACGACATGATCGGGCAGCCACGTGCCGGGATCGGGCAGTTTACCCCAATCGAGGTAGGCGTAACCGGTGTGGGCGCCGTCCCACCAGCCGGATATCCCCTGATTGTTCCAGATCGGTGGGGACGTCGAATCGGGACATGCAGATCCGCCGGGCACGATCTGGCCCTCCTGCCAATTGGCATGGCGCACAGCGGATATTTTGCTGATTCCCCTTCCGTCCCGATCGGACTGCGCGTCAGCAAGTGCAACAAGAACCGGAAGGAGCACGATCACGAGCACAATTTTATTCATGGCAAGATCCCTCGATGAAGCTGCATTTGATTGATACTGCTCTCTAAAAGAGCAAAATATATAAAAAAAAGCCAATGTAATTTTGAGTGAGAGCTCATCACGAACGCTCGCAAGAAGCGCACAAGGACCTCGACCGGCCCGGTTGCTGCGACGATTTCGCGCCTCACCGGGGTGCGCTCCCCACCTCCAGTGAGGATCGCGGAGACGCCTTGCCAGGTCGGCCGCCTGCACGATCGCGCTAGACCGTTCATGAATGATCCGGGCAAACCGAAAGGCTGAAGCCTGTGGAAGCCGCAAGACGCCACACCAGGCCGGGTGATCGCGGCGGCGGAGGCTGATTAATTTCTGGGCCCGCCCTTTTTCCGTAGAAAGGCTCGGTTTATTTTGATATGTTGTTCCGTCCCCGACAGCTCCATTTCAGACTAGCATCAGGGGATTTCGATAAACCATTCGAGTTTCTTTCCAAAGGAAGAACACCATGACGATCGCGAGAACAGCGGTAATCCTTCTCTTGCTCCCGGCCATCTGCTCGGCGGCCACCATCTTTGTTCCCGACAACTACCCGATCATCCAGGACGCGATCAACGCGGCGGTGAACGGGGACACCGTCATCGTAAGGGTTGGGACGTATACGGAAAACATCGACCTCGCCGGAAAAGATATCCACCTGAAGAGCGAGTCGGGCCCCGCACTCACCACGATCGACGGCAATCAGACGGGGTCGGTGGTCACGTTTACCAGCGGTGAGGGGCCGGGAACCATCCTGGAGGGATTCACGCTGACGAACGGTAACGCCCTCTTCGGCGGCGGAATCTACTGTTCCACAGCCTCACCGTCTCTCGTCGGCAACGTCATAACGGGCAATACTGCTGGAGGCTACGGGGGGGGCATCTTCTGCAGCATCTCCACCGCTTACATCGGCGGTAATACGATCACTCAGAACTCATCGGCCGGGGAAACCGGAGGGATCCACTGCTTTGACAGCTCGAATCCGGTGATCCACGGCAACCTGATCACTGCTAACACGTCCGACTCGAACGGCGGAGGGATCTCTTGCATCACCAACTCCTCTCCGACGATCAGCAGCAACGTGATCACCTACAACGCCACTTACGGCGCCGGCGCCGGTATCCTTTGCATGGACATCTCCAGCCCGCTCATCGTCAACAACATCATCGCGTGGAACAGCGTGAGCGCAGCGACAGGCGGCGGCATCTACTGCGGTTACTCCTCCTCTCCGGAGGTCCTGAACTGCACGATCTGCGACAATACCTCCGGCAACGGCGGCGGTCTCTTCAGCTACTCCTCGACCCCGGTGATCACCAATTCGATCGTGTGGAACAACTTTCCGAACCAGATCTCGGGCAGCACCCCGGTTGTCACCTACAGCGACGTGCAGGGCGGCTACACGGGCAACGGCAACATCGACACCGACCCCCTCTTCGTCGACCCGGCCGGCGACGATCATCACCTGACCTTCAACTCCCCCTGCAGGGACGCCGGCGACGGCTCCGTTCCCAACCTCCCCGGCGAGGATTTCGAGGGCGATCCCCGCAACCCCGGCAAAACTGTCGACATCGGTGCCGACGAGTTCCACACGCATCTCTATCACACCGGCGCCGTCACGCCGGGTGGGATCATCAAGGTCAACGTCGTCGGCACGCCGGGAGCCGCCCCCATCATCTTGGCGCTCGGCTCCGGCGTGCAGGATCCGCCGCTCTCGACGCCTTACGGCGACCTGTACCTCGTTTTGCCCCCTGTTATGACCTTCACCCTCGGCAGCGTGCCGTCCAACGGAATCCGCACCCTGCAGGCCACTGTGCCGCTCGCGTGGCAGGCCGGCGATCAGCGCCCCCTTCAAGCGCTCATCGGCCCGCCCGGCAACCCGGCGTCGGTGCTGACGAACCTGCACACGCTCGAGGTCGAATAGCCCGTAAAAAAACCGGGAGACCGTCCGCCTAGGACGCTCTCCCGGCGGCCTTTTTTATTGAACCGTTTTTCAGTTCCAGAAGTAGTGCCACTCATACTCGAGCGCGATCTCTTCGCCCGCCTTCAGGTTCACCCTCCATTCGGCGTATCCCGGGCCGTTCAAACGGTACCACCAAGAGGGCCAGCTATGCCACCACCACCATTCCGGGAATTCCCGGGAGGGCCAGCCTTCGGTATGGTCGTAAAAATCGTTCTGCACGATGACACCGTCGTCCGAGGCGGACTTCAACTCCCCGGCTATGGTGCGGCGCACCTCGATCTCCACGGGTTTTGAATGAAAATTGGTGAGGGTGATCGTTCCTTGCATGTCGATGCAGGGGTATTTCCCTCCGTTCCAGGCAAGCGCCGCATCGGTCCGCTGGATCTCTCTCGAGGAGGTCTTGACCTTGATGTCGATCGCCGTGGTGATCTCCACATCCGTGCCGCCCCCAACGGCGGTATAGGTCATCATCCCCTGTCCGAGGAGGCGGCCCGTCTTGAGGAGCAGCGCCGGTGCCGTGGTCAAGGGATAGGCGCTATCGTTGGTCATACGCACTTTGTGCATGACCTTGGGGCGGTGCAGCAGGCGGGCTAATTCCTGCTGCCGCTGGGTCGAGAAGGATCGACGCACTTCCGGCGGCGGCACGATCGGCAGGTCCAGGGTGTAGATATCCTTGTATTCCAAAGCGAACCTGGCAACCGGGACCACCATACGCTCTCCCTTCTTCAGGTGGAGGTGATCGAGTGAGAAAATGAAGAGATCCTCCTCCTTGCCCTGCTCAGCGACGTCCGGGCCGAGGCCCCGCTCGCTGTCCGCAGGAGTGCCATAACCGTGGCCCCGGTACTCGCTCATCCTGGGCGCCTGAGTCATGATGGCGTTGGAAAAGGCGTAGGCCGTCTGGTCGTACTCGCGAAAGTACTGCGACAGTTGCGCCGCGGTTTGCTGGAGAGAGATGGGATCCACGGTGTCCTTGAAAGCGAAGGAAGGCACACCGATGACCAGGTGGGCGGTCACGTCTTCAAGGTCGATCATCTCGTTGATGAGGGTAGCCCGAAGCTCGATGGCCGCGCTCCCCTGACCGTCCAGGGTGATGCGGTAATGGGGAATCCAGCGGATGCCGCGCTGCAGGTAGACCATGCCCCCCTCGACAGCGGCGCAGGATTCATCCTTGGTCTCGAAGCTCAGCTCGAGGACATTGCGGAACTCCTCGATCTCTACCTGGTCCCGGGGTGCTTCTTTGAAGGTCACCTTGCTGATCTGGTCCACGCGTACCACCTTGATACCTTCCACGGTCTCGAGAAGGATGACATCTCCCTTTGAGGTCAGCCTCTCTTCCCCATGGGGCGGGTTGGTTGCCTCCAGCTCTTCAGGCGACCGGGAGGGGATCCCTGCGAGGGTGGCAGCATACCGCTGCCCTTGTTTTTCTTCGATCATCACCTCTGCGCCGGTATTGCTCTCCAGAATCTCTCGCAGGTTCAGCGCGGTTCGATCCACGGTCACCCTGCGCCTGCCCGCCTTCACCCCGGTCAGCTCGACCTCGGGATCCGCTGCGTAGGGCCAGAAAGTGCCGATGACCGGCCGGGGAAGGTAATCGAGGAACACTTCTCTCGACGCGCCCAGGGGAAGTGTGCCTTCATGAAGAACAAAGGCATGGCCATCCTTGAAAACCGTGATCTCCTTGACCGGCAGATCCGAAAAATCGAGGGCCGCCCCCGGGGAGGCCCAACAAGCCAGGGCAAAGACGATTGAAACTGCCATCTTCATTTCATACTCCTTTCGTGAGATCGTGAAAGAGCCGCGGTGGAGCTTGGCCCCACCCACTTTGATTTACCTGGAGGAAGCGGCTTGGTTTGTAAGGAGTTTGTAAAAGGCGGGCGAGAACCGGCTCAGCGTTGATCCGACTGAGCCTGCAAAAGGTCCACGTAGGGTGGATGAAGACAACGATGTCTTGAGATTTCAGGCCCACAAACCGGACCACACCGACAGCGCCTGGTAGAAAAAGAATTGCCACAACTCGACCTTCCAAAACGGAAGATTGTGTCTCCGCACCCCTTCTCGATGTAGATCTCTCGATCACGACCTTGCGGCTGAATTCAACGCGACGCCGGGTATCGAGCAGATCGGAAAAGTATTGATCCTTCAGGCTGGTGAGGCGTTAAAATCGCCGGTTTCCGCTTTTCGAATCGCACAGTCGCGAAACAAACAAAGGAACTCGACGCATGGCGCACCTCGACTGGCTCCTGGCAATCCTGGCTTCGGCGATCTTCCTGCTCTGCCTGCTGCGCATCAAACCTCTGCAGTGGGATCCCGACAGGGAGGCGGAACAGAAGGCCCGGAAATGGGGGCTCAACAGAGAGCCGGGATTCTGGCTCTGGTGCACCTGGTACTTCGCGGCCTTCGTCGCGATACTCGCCCTGCCCTGGTTGCTCGCCAGGGTTCCGGCGAACCTCTACCTCCTGGCTGCGCTGCCCTCGATGCCCTTTGTCGTCTGGACGGTAGGCCGGTTGAGCCGTGCCGGTCTCGCGCACCGCACCCTCGTCGGCAGCGTGGTCGCGCAGTGGGTCTTCTGGCATACCTTCATGCTCATCATGCTGGCTCAAGAGACGCTGTATCTGGATCGTGGCGTGCTGCATCCGCGCTGGACCGTGATCTGCCTGTTCGGCGCCTACATAATCTGTCAGGTCGTCACATTACGCAGCGCGCGGCTCGGGCGTGAACGCTTCGCCGCCGGAATCGGGCTTTTCATCGGCATCCTCTTCCTCGGCGGCCCGCTCTACGCAGGTCTGCTCGAGAAAAGCGCGTCGCCCAGCGACCTGGCCGCGTGGGTTGCAAAACAGGATCCTTCTCCCGAGTGGACACCGCACTGGGCCGAGCTTGCCGGGGTGACCGAGCAGATCGGCCTCTCCGGCGGCGAGGAGCCCGATCTCGAACGTCCGCGGCAGCGTTTCCACGACGCCATGGAGAGGTGGATGCAGGGCGGTCCGGACGAGGACCCCGTGAATCCCTACATCCTGGCAGCGGCCGCGCGTATGGGATTCTTGACCGACCGGGAGGCGGAATTCCTGAGCGAGACGCGACGTGCACGTGGCCTCGTGGAGCCGGAGCGCGCTCTCTTCCACCCAGGTCAGCTTCTCGCATACGTGACGGCGCTCGAGATGACCGGCCGGCTCCGTCCCGATGTACGCGAGAGCCTGGCGCGGCGGCTGCCCTTCGAATGGGAGCGGCAATGGGAGCTGGGCCGCATGGACGCCGATGACATGCTGGAGATCTGCCGGCTGGCCGAGAAGGTCGATGCAGGGCCGATGCTGTCCGACTTCCAGGGGAACGTCCATACGCTTCTACGGCGCATGTGGATCGATCCAAAGAACTCGGAGATTCTCGGAGCCCGGCACGCCGGCGGTTTCGGCGCTGGATTCGAGCCGCCCGAAAAGTCCTCGGGTGAGCGCTACACCTGGAACGCCGTGGAGCTGATCGCGCGCTTCGGCATGCCCGAGGGCATCGATGCGCGGGCGCTGCGGCTCCACCTCGATGGATCGAACCTGCCCCACGGTCTCTTCCTGCGTCTCTTCAAAACGCACGTGAAAAGAGAAGCGGCGCTCCTGCGCTTCGCTTCGCTGGAAATTCCAGAGGCGCCGCTGCACCCCCGGGACCTGATCCGATCTGAGCGGCTGCTGCTCACCGCCTTACTGCTGGGGCTCCTCTGCATCACCGTCATACTCCGCGCTCCGGCCACTTCCCGCAAGGCACCTGAGCAGAACGAGCCGCTCGAGACGCCGTAGACCGCGGACGGGATCTCGTCGGAAAGGCGTTGCGCAGTCGCAGGCCCCCCCGCTATCATTCTCCGCTCGGCACCCGCCGCTCCAATGTCGGCCGGCATGCCGCTGCCGACCTGCTCCCGAGACCCCGAGGAGTCATGCACCACGAGTCGAACAGCAAGAAGCGATGTGCACCCGAGCCGGGCGGCATGGCAGAGCTCTGGCTCATGGCCTTTCCCGTGATCGTGGCCACCCTGTCGCAGTCGATGATGGGTGTGGTCGACACGATCTTCATGGGTAAGATCGGCACGGCCGAGCAGAGCGCGGTGGGATATGCCGGGATCATCATGTGGACCCTCACCTCCTTCGGCGTGGGGACCTTGCACGGCGTGTCCACATTCGCGGCGCAGCACCTCGGAGCCGGCGAGAACGAGAAGGTAGGACGCGACGGCTGGCTGGGGCTGTTCCTCACGGTGCCTGCAGCGCTCCTCATGCTAGGCGTGGCCTTTTTCGCGTTGCCGATCTTCGAGCTCCTGAACACCGACCTAGCGGTTCTCTCCCACGCCGCCGACTACCTGTCGATCCGGCTCTACGGCTCGCTCTTCGTCTTCATCAACTACGCGCTCCTGATCTGGCTGCGCGGCATTGGCGACACGCGCACACCGATGTACCTCGCCTTGGGCGGCAACATCCTCAACGCGCTCCTCAACTATCCCCTGATCCTGGGGCACTGGGGCTGCCCGCGCATGGGCGCCGCGGGAGCGGCCGTGGCCTCGGCGATCGCAACGGCGGTCTTCTCGCTCGTCTACCTGGCGATCTTCCTCAGCGGCGAGCGGCGCCGCAGGTTCCAGACCGGCAGGTTCCGCGTCTCGAAGCCGAGCGAAGTCCTGCCCTTTCTCAAGGTAGGGCTGCCGATCGGGGCGAGCTGGACCCTCGAGATGGTCTCCTGGTCGGCTTTCATGATGATAGTGGGCTGGCTCGGCGTGGTGCAACTGGCAGCGACGAACATCGTCTTCCAGGTGCTGCACTTCTCCTTCATGGGCGCCATGGCGCTGGGCACGGCAGCCACCACTCTGGTGGGTCAGTACCTGGGCGCCGAAGACGAGGGTACAGCCGCGAAGACCGCGCGCACCACGATCCGCTCGGCTGTGATCTACTGCGTGACCCTGGGACTGATCTTCGTGATGGCGCGTCACGAGATCGTGCGCATCTTCAACAGCGAGAGGGCCGTGATCGAGGTGGGTGGCAAGATTTTTATCTACGCGGCTGTGTTCCAGTTCTTCGACGGCCTCGGAATCTCCTGCACCGGGGTGCTTCGCGGCGCAGGGGATACGCGCTGGACCATGATCCTGATGGCCGTCCTGGCCTGGTTTGTCTTCATACCCCTCACCTACACGCTCACGGCTCTGGCCGGGCTGGGCATCGACGGGGCCTGGTCCGCGGCCACTGTCTTCATCATCCTGGTGGGATCGGGGATGTACATGCGCCACCGCTCCGGCAAGTGGAAGTCGATGCGCGTGTGAGCGGAGCGATCTTCCGCGGCACCGACCATCTAGATCCGAAACAAGACCAGCCAGCCGAGGTAGGTCAGCAGCGAGAACGCGGTCGTCCCGATGACGATGGCGCCTGCCAGATCGGCGTCGCCGCGCATCTCCTTGGCCATAATAAAACTGACCACCGCAGTCGGTGAAGCCATCACCAGCACCAGGATCTCGGCGGCGGTTCCCTGGACACCGATCCAGCGCAAACCTACCAGCACGAGTGACGGATACAGGATGAGCTTGAGCACCGATACCATCGCAGCCGGCCCCAGATCGCCGCGCAGACGGCGAAAATCGAGATCAGCGCCTACGGTCAACAAAGCCAGCGGCATGGCGATCTGCCCTACCAACTGGAGCGATCGATCCGCCAGCAGCGGCAGCGGTAGATCCACCGCCCGTACCAGCACGCCTCCGGCGCAGGCCAGAATCAGGGGATTCAGCAGCAACCGGCGAGCCGTTGCGAGCCACACCGTACGGCTCAGGCTGCTCGTTTCGGCGTGCGGCAGCGTCAGCACCAGGACTGCGGCGAAGTTGTAGAGCATCACCATGAATCCGATAGTCACCGAAACCGGCCCTAGCACCTCGTCGCCGTAGGCATAGGCGACAACGGGTAGCCCCATGAAGACCATGTTGCTGCGGTGGGCCCCCTGCGCCACGACGCCGCGCCTTTGGGGCCGAAGGCGCCAGCACGCGAGGTAAACCGCCGACGCCATCAGGACGGTGACGCCCGCCAGGACCGATAGACTGGCGACATCGAGGCTTTCACGGAGCGGGGTGCGCGCTATGCTCCGCACTATCAGCGCCGGGGCTGCCACGTAGAAGACGAGACGCGAGAGCGTGGGGGTGACATCGGCGCGAAGCAGCCCGACGATCCTGAGCAGGTAACCCAGGGCAATGACCAGAAAAACCGGCAGGACGATATCGAGAAGGCTCACTCGGTCTCCTTGAAGATCAGATCTCAGGTGTTGGCAGCGATGCAGCTCGCGAATGCGAATCCGCCGGATGCTGGTCCTCTAGTTACTTTCCTCGCGCAGCAGACCGTAGACCACCGAATCGACGTACCGCCCTCTGACGTAGAAAGAGCTGCGCATCGTTCCTTCATGCCGGAAGCCGCACTTCTCGGCGATACGCCGCGCCGCACTGTTATCGGCGGTCGTGACGATCTCCAGCCGGGGAATCGGTTTCGACTCGAAGAGAAAGGCGACGATCATACGCAGCGCCTCGGTGCCGTAGCCGCGGCCACGGTCCTCTTTCTTGAGGATTTGATAGCCGATCTCGATCCCCGCCTGGGCCGGGATTCTTCTTATGAAGGAGATGCATCCCACCATCCGGCCCTCTTTGGTGGTGATCACGAGGCAGCCTTTGTCGTCGCCCCAGTAGCCGTTGGTGTCTTGAAAATCCTTGCGGATCGATGTTCGCGAACGGAACCGCGGCGGTAGGAATTCCCCCTGTTCCGCATACCGGTTGTCCAGATCCAGGTACTCATCGAGATCGCTCTCCTCCATGAGCCGCAGATTCAGACTCTTGCCTTCGAGCATGAAAACCTCCTCTGTCGATCGGAAATCGTCGAATTTCACCAGGTCGCCAATTGTTCCGCTCTGAGCAGCATGCGATGAACACGCAAACCGATCAGTTCCGTAACTCGTGAAAAGAGTTAGATTCAGAGCCATTTCCATCAAAAACTTTCCATATCACCGCCTCTTGTTATAATGATATCTCGTTTAGAAGAGCATTGAAAGTCGACGTCACAAGCCTCGAATCAGAATAAACTGACAGAGCCGATGCGGTCGTGGATGGATCATTTCCGGGCGGCTGTCCTCCAGGCTGCTGAGAGATGATTCAGTGAGGGCGCCTTCCAACCGGAGGTTTGGTCGGAAAGGCCATCAGAGATCACCGAGCCGTGACGTATCTCGGCAACACACCGAAAACAGGGTCATACTGATTGGGAGGTACGAGATGGTCAAGATCATGCTAATGTTCGTCGCGCTCTTCCTTTTCGCGACATCGCAGGATCTCTGCGCTTACTCCACGGTCTACCCCACAGGGAAGACCATCTACGAGGCGGAAAAAACCGATGGAGGCTACACGCTCTACTGCAGTGAGATCGAGGGGCACGACCGATCGATCATCATGGTCGACATGCTCGGAGAGATCGTCAACGTCTGGCACATCAAAGGATTCCGGCTCGGACCGAATGCTCAACCTCTACCAAATGGCAATCTGCTCTGTCATATGGTCCTCGGCACCGCGGACAAAGCCCTCGTCGAGCTCGACTGGAACTCCAATATCGAGTGGTCTTTTCACGACCCTGTCCACCATCAGTTCCACCACGATTTCCAACGCCTCGAGAGCGGCAATACCCTCGTGTTGTGTAGGGAAATCACGGTTGTCCCGGAGATCTCGGACGAAACGATCTCCGACGATTACATCATCGAAATCGATCCACAGGGGCAGTTGGTCTGGGAGTGGCATACCTACGACCATTTCCTGGAGTTCGGATTTGATCAGGAAGCAAGGACGTTGATCTATCAAAAGGGAGGCGACTGGGCGCACACCAACTCGATTCAGAGCTTTCCCGACAATCTGACGGCCAACTGGATCTTCCAAGAAGGCAACATCCTCGTCAGCCAGAGACAGACAAACATCGTCTTCGTGATCGAAAAGAGAACTAATAATATCATCTGGAAGCTGAAATTGAACGATAACGTTCCGATTGTCGGCCAGCATCAAGCTCGTCTCATCAAAAAAGGTCTACCTGGGGAGAGGCGGATAATCTTGTTCGACAACGGTGGCAAGGGTGGATATCCCCTCGAGTGCCGTCTTTTTTCACGGGTGCTCGAGATCGATCCCTTGTCGGGGAATATCACATGGGAATACAACGGTGCCAGTTCCGGACAGAATCACTTCTGCTTTTTCAGTCCTTTCAAGAGCGGTGCGGAACGGCTTCCCAACGGCAACACGTTGATCTGCGAGGGCAACACGGGGAGAATTTTTGAAATCATTCGCGACGGAGAAATCGTGTGGGAATACATCAATCCCTTCTTTCATAACGAATTGGGCTCCTCGGTCAGCGGCTTCACAAACGAAGTCTATCGCGCCTGGCGCGTGACGACCGAGTGGGTCGAAATATCGCGACGGCGTGGCCGATAGCCTGCGGCGAGGAAATTGCTTCTCGTCTATCTCTCCAGGTATGATGATCCGCGAAATGTGGCGTGCACAACCCGCCCACGGCCCGCCGCCGACAGGCGAGGAGGAGGCCTCCCTATCACGGTCACCCCGGGCTTGGGACTCTCGGCCTCTTTTTGGCACAATCCGCTATCGAGAAGAGCGTCAGCCGTTCCACCATGTTGGCCGGTTGTCGCCCGCTCCAGCAGTAGATCACAGCTCCGCTCTCTTACCGGTCTCTGAACACCTGACGCAGGCGATGATCCAGACCCCCCGTTGCCAGACCCCCTGTTGCCAGCCCCCCCCGTTGCCAGACCTCCCGTTGACCCTTTCAAACATCGGAACTCCCTGATCGATTGCCCCAACGGTTGACGTTCGGTTCGAAAAGAGATAAGAATGACGGTGTGGTGATTCCTTAGACTCCGATGAAGCCTGACTCCGATGAAATCGATATGAAGCTCTTTTGATACTCTTTGGGCGATTGTTGACGACATGAGGAGGCGTATCATGATGATTCGAAGTGGATTTTCGATGGACTGGAATCTTTTGCCTTTGCGTTTACTTTTTGTCCGAGTCTCATTGGCCGTCCTGATCGCCTTCCTCATGACATCGCCACTCCTCATCGGCCAGTATGCCGAGCGCAGCTCTCTATGCGGCTCCGGCGAACCGGACATCGACGCGTCGGGACGCTCGGTCAAGAACCCCCGGGTCCGTGCCATTCACAGCGACGATGGCAACGATACCGGGAGCTCCGCCTATTTCATCCGGCGGGATCCATATCTGGCCTATCAACTGGGACGCAATCTCAACTACCGCGAGTTTCGCACCCGCGATGGCATCTTCGACCGGTCGATCGCCGGCTTTGGCGGACCGATGGTGGATCCCACCTGTGCCAAAATCACCACCAACAACCAGACGAGTTGCCTGGGATGTCACAACCTGCCACCAGGTAATCCCGGTGGAGGGACTAATTTCGCCAAGGACAGCGGTTTCGGACGCAACGCGCCGCACTACTACGGCGCCGGTCTGATGGAGATGCTGGGAATCCAGATCCGCGCCGAAATCATGGCACAGCTCGATACCGACGGTGACGGCTGGATCAGCGTGGCCGAATCCTCGGCCGGTCCCGATCCGGTTGTGGTCTATCCCGGCGCAGCCGAGGCCCCCATCGACTTTGGAAACCCCGGGCTCACGGGAGGGACCACCGGAATTCCCCGTTTCAACCACATCATCCGCGTGTGGTACGGCGGCGATGTGGGCGGCACGATTCAGGTCGTTCCCGGTGCCACCGAGATCGACGGCAATCTCACGACCCACTACAACTTCGCCGTAGTGATCTGGGGTTGGGGGCAGCGTGTTCCACCGAGTGCTTTGAATCCCACGAACCGTGCCTTTATCTGGGATCCGATCAAGGTCCATTCAGGCCTCGAATCGTACGACCCATCCACGACGGATGATCCCGACGGCGATGGTGTCTCGCTCCCAACTCTCGCCGGCGCGATCCAGTTCCCCGCGACCCACCGTGCTCCCGACGAGGGCAACGTGCTCCACCCGTTCGGTTTCAGCCAGGACGACCCCGACGGCGACGGCTATTTGACCGAGATCAGCGAGGGGGATCTGGACCTCGGCGAGTGGTTCATGCTCAACGCGCCCAAACCGTCTTTCGCCGGCACCCGCAAGCAGTTCGGGCAGGGTATCCAACTGATGCGGAAAACCGGTTGCGCAGAATGCCATGTCACCGACTGGAGAATCCGAAAACAGGACACGATCTTCGAGGGTGATCGCCGATCGTTCGATTTCGATGTCACGTGGAACGAACAGGCGGAACGTCTCGAAGGCCGGCTCATCGAGCTCTGCGACAAGATCGGTCAGGATTATATTCCCCGGCGAGAGGACTATCTGGTCGAAGGGTTGTTCACCGATTTCCGCCATCACTATATGGGCGAAGGCTTTTTCGAGAAAGCTTACGATGGCCATATCAATGCCGAGTGGCGCACAGCACCTCTCTGGGGTGTCGGAAGCAGCTTTCCCTGGGGCCATGACGGACAGTCTTTGACCCTGAAACACGTCATCCTGCGTCACGGCGGCGAAGCCGAGGTGTCTCGAGAACGATTCGAATCGCTCGACGTAAAGAAGCAAAATCAGATCATTACGTTTCTCAGAGCTCTCCAGCTCTACGACATCGAGAGCCTCCCCGCCGATATCGACGGAGACGACCTGATTAGCGATCATTACCACGTAGCCGGAGTAGATACAGGTATCGAGCGCTTCAACGCCGAATGGCTCTTTGAGATACCTGTGAAGATTCAAGGAAAGACACCTTCGAGCACACCATTTGGACCGATTGAAGTCAATTCATTCGCGGCAACCAATCTCGAGGACGCCTACGGGCTGCTTCTGCCGTTCCGCATCGACTCCGATCTCGACGGCTGGCCCGATGCCTGGGACGTTGCACCCCTGATGCCTGGTTATAAGGATGGGCTGAACAACTGATGCACTTTAACCTAAGTTACATCCAGGCAGGTAATACGAGCATGATCAACTGTTTCGATCTTTGATCTTTATGCGAGGACTCTTTCCGTCTACGACCTCAAAGAAATTCGACATATGAGTCAAACCGTCTTGGGTGACCAATACGGCTCTCATCATACCTTCCGGAACGTCATAGTATTCAACTCTGTTACCGGTCTTGTTGATCTTTTTGAATGATATCTTCCTACCGCTCTCATCTTCAAGCCATGAATCGTATCGAAATAATTTTCCTCTGTTCTTGATTATTTCATCGAACTCGACGTTGACACCGTTGAACGGTTCGAGTGTGAACAGTATTTCATCACCTGCGATCAATCTTTCTTTCTTGAGGCCTTTATACCACCATCCACCCTCTCGAGTGTGAGTAAGTGTTTTGACCCAGTAGGTTCTTTCTTTGTAAACTGGAAGACTGAAATAACCCTGATCGTCTGTTGACACCACCCGCGTCAAATGTTTTTCACCCTCCATGACATAGCTGCTAACTCTGACACCACTAATGCTATTTCCTAACATATCGACAACCCGCCCTTGAATAGCAAACTCCTTCTGTGGATTCTTGCTGCAAACTATCGTTAGCCGATCATTTCTCTTAATATCATCGAAGTCAAATTCTATTTTTGTATCTTGTCTGTTGTATACACACATCGTACCTTTGGAAAAAGGTACAAAGACAAACTCCCCCAAACCTCTTCTATCGGTCTTAATAAAGCCATCAATACTTTCACACGATTTTGTTTGATATTTTATTTCAACATACTTGTCCGCCAATGGTTCCCCAGTTTCATCCACAACTTTTAAATTTCTGTATGCAATACCTCTTTTTAATATATATTTCTTGTTAAGAATAGGCTGTGATATTTTTTTTCCTTTAGATCGATGTTCGTCGATTTGAAGATTGAAAGGCTCCGAAACAAACGCGGGATATTGATAATGACTTATACTAACATAAAACTCCAACGGCAGATGCTCCACAACTCTCAATAAAGCTCTACCATCATCATTTGTACATTCTCTGTACTCGCTAACGTATCCCCTTTTTTTATTCGACAAGAGGTCGGAAATTTTAAACTTTCCCATTACAAACGCACCTGAAATTGGATTGCCCAATTCATCAATAACATCTACAACTATTTTTTCTACATTGGTTTTTAAGAATTTAACAACATATCGACCGAGATCATCTTGTTGGTTTCTTATGGATCCGTCGCAATAAAGATGTCTGCCTTGGACTATCAGTCTCAAATTATCACGTAAATATTGAACAAGATCTATTGTACCCGACATAAAACTCTCGGTCTCTATCATCGGATAAAGAAACACTCCGTTCCTGTCCGTGATAAATAAAGATTCTTTTTCTGATTTTTCGTTATCACAGATTCGGCTGATGACACAGTTTGATAACGGTTTTTGCGTACTCTCGTCCAGCGCCAGACATTCATAATACTTGAATCCCTTGATGTCTCGCATATAGATGGTTTGATTTTGTGAAAGGTTAGAAAAATCGAATTTTTTACCTTTATCGCATTTTATATACCGCGGAGAGCTGAAAAATATTGAATGATCTTCGCTTCCATAGAAGTCAACGACTGGAATCGTAAAATGGCCGCTATCATCTGAATTGACACAAAGCCTGTCGTCGCTCAATGCTCTTTTTATTATGGAAGACGCTCCATACCAGAAATTGGTATGAACTCCGACCTTGATTCCGGACAGTCCAATCCCTGACTTCTTTTCAACGACTCTTCCCGAACGAGTACGCTTTGCTTTTAGTTGAATTTTTTGAGGAAAGTCTTCCGATCTTGCCAGACTGATGTAGTAGTGTGCGTCAGCATATTCCTGAGAGGCTACATAAATACCGGCTTCCTGGCAGTTCTTTTGGTAGTACTCGATTTGCCAATGATTCAAACTCACAAAACCCGCTGAGTCAGTGAAATATTTAAATGGTGTCAAGCTTGGTGTGTGAGAGTAAAAAACAACTTGTGCATTGTAGACTGCACAATCATCTGGATCAACAACTTGAAGTTTTAAAGTTCTATGTTTTTCCAGGTAATATGTACCTAAATCTATTGCGATATCAGATTCTTGAATATACTTTGTCTTGTAAGTATTATAACCATTACATTCTACATCGACCAGCAATTCCAACTGGTGTAACGATGCAGACAAATCCAGTCTCAATTCGAAGTGTCCGTCGTTCGATGTCTCTGTGGTCCAACTCTCCGAATTTTCCAGACATGTCACAATGACAGCGGCATTGGATATTGATTTTTCTGTTTCACGGTCTAATATCCTACCGTTGATGAGACAAGGTTTACTTAATGGTACTCTTTGTTTACTCGTCCCATTACTAGTACTAGTGAATGGTCGAATCTCCGATGCGAAGTTCATACAAGCATCTGTGGTGTCGTAGAATATTCTGTCCACGGCTGTAAGATTATCACCTCTATCGTCATCGAAAACTCTCATGATGATGACTGTTGCAAACGCAACTATCAGCAGCATCATCATGAGAGAGTACCGCATTTTTTGCCTCTTCATCTTCTTCTATCCCCTCGTAGCGCACCAACTCGATTAATAAGGCTCGATCAATAAGGCTCGATCAATAAGACGTTTTGGCTATTTGAAGGTGTGGAAAATTCGTGTTACATGTTTTTGGATCACATGCATTGGAACCACTTTGTGTTTCCGGTCGACAAGTATTTGCTTCAATATTTCCAAGCGCTGCACAGCAATTCGTAAAATCCGAATCTCCGGAACAACAATTGGCACCGACACCGGTAGTCGGGCCGCAACTGTTAACACCTTCGCTGAGAGAATTGCACATATTCTGGCCGCCTGATCCTGGTGCTCCACATACGTTGGAGGAAGGTTCGGCACACGTGTTTGCGTATTCAGCGCCACTGCATTGATTTAGGGAATTTTCTCCTTGACATGTATTCTGGCCACTGCTACACGTATTGGCTCTTGCTCCCATACAAAAATTCTTTCCTTCGCATAAGTTGCTGGTCGAGCAAGTGTTCCCTTCGGGTTCGCTGCATACGTTGGTTTCCTTACACGAGTTACTGACTAAACAATCCATCGCCTCTCCTGCGTGGCCGCGTATCGGCATTCCTACAAAAATAGCCGTGCCGGCAACAATCACCTTTCCGCCTATCGACAGAAATTCGCGGCGGCTGTAGTCCTGTTCCAAGTCACTTCCCGATGTGCTGGTGACTCTTCTTTTTTTGTTTGCTTCGTTTTTCTTCATCTGTTGCACCTCCTTCATGAGTAATATAGCCGAATCGATACGTTCTTCTACTCTGAAAACTCTTCCTGAAAAAGCTCGTTCCCCTCCTCCGTGAGAGTCTGATGAAAGCGTTTTGCATTACGGTAGTAGATTTTGCTGATTCTGCAGAGGTTTGGATGTTTCTTATAGATGCTTTTTGTGGTTGTCAGATTGCAAGCGGGGCAACCACCGGCGCAGAGGTCCCGGATTTCACAGTCCCCACAATTTCGCGTCCAACAAGCCTGCCTCGTTCTTTGCAGAAATACCGTATGTAGATCGTGATTGAATCCTGGCTCATAGATATTTCCAAAACACCACTGGCCGTTCGAGCGCGAATCCAGATCAGCGCCATCGAATCGATGACACGGCCATAAATCTCCCGAGGGATCGACCAACACAATTCCCCGCCCGGCACCGCATGCATACTCCCTTGTTTCTCCCGATACGATGAACTTGACCAGATACGTGTAGGGCAAAGGAACCTTCTTATTCGCGCGATAGGACTCTATGGCGTAGCTCGTTATCTTTCCGAGCTCCTTCTCGAGTATCTCGAAGTGCTCCGCTTGCCAGTCCTTCTCCTCGGCCATGGCAAACGCCACGTTCTGAAAGCCGATCTCGATGAAATAGAGGTAACACTCGTACATCTTGGAGATCGATGTCGATTTAAGTGTGGATCGTGCACAGGCCATCGGCCGCGATTCTAGAACCAACTTGGCTCCGCGCTCAGCCAGATCAGCCGAGCCTTTTCCACCCACTCGCGGTCTCTGGTCGTTTTGAACCTCAGGAACTCCGTCGATCGAACAGTGCCACCCCATACCGTACTTCTCGGCAAAACTGACGATATTTTCATCGATGAGGGTCAAGTTGGTCGTCGTGCCGAATTGGATGGATTTACCGTGTTGAGCAGCTTTGATCTTTCCGTAGGGAACGATCTTTTCAATCGTCTTCCACGCAATCAAAGGTTCGCCGCCGATGAGATTAACGTTGATGTCCCTGGCGTTCATGGAAGCTAGCAGGATCCAGTCGATTGCGGTCAGCGCAACATTCAGAGACATGTCGTCTTCTCGGGGACTGACGCAGTCGCTCTTGAAGCAATATACACACCTGAGATTGCATCGTTTGGTTATGTCGAGATCGAGAACGTTGATCGCGAATCGAGTTGGCAGCGATCCGGTATGAAGCCAGTGTTTCCCTATTACAGTATCAAGTCGTTTGACCTCTGTGTTATATTCAACCATGATTTATTACATTATCAACGATTACGACTCAAGGATTTCGTGCACTCCGATTATCGAGTATTTCTTCTCTGATTCTTAGCTCATCGTCGACGAGATAGGCTCGTTTTATATGATTGGGAGTCGACTCTCGTGCTTTGATATATTCGGCTTTCTCATTGAGGCATAACGCTGCGGTGTCAAGCAATGCGGGATAGCAGATCTCGTTGATCGAGAGGATATTGTTCAACTGGTGTTCTGACAAATTCGAATCCAAGCAGCCATGATTCAACCAGTGTAACAAGCCGTGTCGCCAGCGAAAGTGATTCCCGTATTCCCTTCGATTTCCTCCTCTGATGAAGCTCTTCAGTCGACGCCGGCGCTCGATCAGATCTCGACGTGAAATCAGCGATGCGGATCTATCCGTCTTGTTGGTATGGAGCGGTGATCTGGAGAAGATGAAACCCGGCACGTACCCGGTGATCGACGATGAAATAATATTGATGGGAAAGAGCCGGTTGCCGGGAAGGGTACCACGACGATAGAGAAACAGAAGCCTTCGACAATACTGTTCAATTTCACAGTCTCGATCTGGAGGCGTGAGTAGCATACTACCACCACGGCTCGTGGCCACCCAGCCATCGAAACGTTCTCCCAGTTCCTCATCCGAGAGTTCTTCTCCATCGAGGACGAACCTCAACGCAAACAGGTAACCATGGTTCGCGAGGTCCGCCACGGCCTCAGCCAGCTTTCCCTCGGCACGTGGAAAAGAGCACTCATCTGATGGGATATCGAGAAGGAGCGTGGCGCCGAAACGGGACACGAACTCAGTGAGATATTCGTTTCCGTTGTTAGGAGGTTGTCCTTCGAGGATTATTGAAACAGTGGAAACGCCGTCGGTCTCTCGCTTCAATCCAGCCTCGAGAGAGCACAAAATACGTTCTGCTTGCGCGAGGGCTTCAGGATCGAGCTCATGAGCAAACAACGTCAATGAAAGCTCATGGCAGAAATTTTTGCAGCAGAGAGAGACCAATTTTTCGACAACCGCCGGATCGCCGGATTCTTCGAGATCGACACATGGGAAGGAGAGGGTCAGCCGTGACAACGGACCGGGATCGTCAGAATGTTCTTCGGGTTCGAGCAATCCGTAGTGGTCGAGCTCTTCGATCAGGTCGGTCGGGATTACGTCTTCTGGATTCGTATCGGAAAACCGAGGGCATGGGGCGATAACGAGGAAGGGAGGTCGTCTAGCGGTCCTCACATACAGCCGTAGTCCAGCTCGAGGAACGTCATCCAACCATTGAAGATCGTCTGGAACATCACCCATGTCAGGTCCTGAACGCAGAGACAGTCCGCCGAATATCCTGTCACTACTTTTTGCCGTACCAGCTCTTTATCAGGGTGACGTGATGTCAACTTGCAATTTAGCTGAGACGGCAAAAGACGATGCAGTTCATGTTCACAGCATTCCCCGCAACGCTGATCTGATTCTAAAAGTCGACGTCCCGCCCAATTATCGGCTCTCAGAAAAATGAATTTACTTTCAAAATAGAGAAATGTTCACTCTTTCTTCGAGAATTTACATTGAAAATTAGCGAACTTGAATAAACCTTGACCGCCTTGTTAGTTTTAGCCTAGATTGAAGACTTGGCAAGTAATATGTCAATAAATTATCATTACTTTTTTTAGCGCTATAATATATATAACCCTGCATGTAAAAAGTCGTGGATTCGAACACCACGATCTACTCCACTGTTTCCCCGAAATACTCCAAAGAGGTATTATAAATCGTTGATTGGAGTTCTGAACTTATAATAACTTTCATACCTCCTATACCGTCTTGATTTACGGCTGCCTCACGGCTAACGGCCGCAGCACTTCTTGAACTTGCGTCCACTGCCGCAGGGACAGGGATCGTTGCGGCCTGGTCTGGCAGTGCCGGCAGATCCGCAAGCTCTACGCCGCTGTTCCTCGAACCGCCGTTCCTGCTCTTCGCGCAGCCAGACCTCTGCGCGCTGCCGGAACCAACCATCGGCGTGTTCAAAAAAGGACTTGTAGGCATGACACAAACGACTGTGTAACTCGTTTTCAATCGTCTGCAACCTCTCCCGCGGACAGCCGCCGCGGCAAGCTGCGAGCCAACGACAAAGCCGGCAGGTCTCCGACAGATCCGCCTTGCGACGTCCGAAGACCGTCTGCAGCTCAGAGTTGAGCATCAGTCTCAGGTCGTTCTGCAAGACATTTCCAAGCTTCCATCCCGGCTCGACGTAGAAGTCGCAGGCGTAGACGTCGCCGTTGTGCTCCACCACCAAATAGTTACCACACTCTTCGAGGAGAGTGCATTCGGGAGGTTGCAAGCCGACATAGTGGTGAAAGAGCGAGTCGAAGAACCGGATCGATGTAGTGGGAACGCCATCGACGAAATCGCCGCACCAAAGATCGAACAAACGACACAGAAAGACTCCGAATCTTTCCGCCGTCACAGGACGGGGCAGGTCAGGTCGGCCTTCGCTCCTGTCTGGCTCGACGAGCGGTATGAACTGCATGTGGTGTAGATCGATCTCTTTATGGTGTTCGTAGATCTCGTCGGGATAGCGCGCCGATTCGTCGTGCACCACGGTCAGCGCGTTGACCGCCACCCCGGCTCCCAGCATGAGCTTGGCCCGCTCGACGGTCGCCGCCCACGATCCCTGTCCCCCTTTGCGCTTGCGATGCCGGTCGTGGAGATGTTCGGGACCATCGATGGAAAGCCCTACGAGAAAACTGTACTTTGCCAGGAAACGGGCCCATTCGGTGTCGATCAGCAACCCGTTGGTCTGCAGGCCGTTACCGACTACGCGGCTCTGCCCGAGCTCGCTCTGCAGAGCCACAACGTTTTCGAAGAATTCCAAACCCATCAGCGTGGGTTCGCCCCCCTGCCAGCCGAACGATACCTGCTGGCCGGCACCGGCCATGGTTTGACGAATCAAGGCTTCCAGAATCTCCAGGCTCATACGACGAGGCGCGCGCGACGGAAAGAGACGCTCTTTTTCGAGGTAGAAACAGTAATCGCAACCCATGTTACAGTCGGGGCCCGCCGGTTTCACGAGGATCGAGTCGATTCTTTTGTGGTTCATCGATTGTTGGCGCGCTCCAACAGCTCATCGTAGGTCTCGTGACAGATCGGAAAGCCGAGCTCGGTGAACTCGGCGCACAGATTGCGCTCGAAGGCGTGAGAGAGCGCGGCCACCATCAGAGTCGCGCGGAAGGTATCGGCCGCCGTGTTGTTGTGGAGGCGGTCGTAGCGTTTCGCCAGCTCCTGATCGAAGAGTTGCAGGAGCTCCATCATGCGCCGCAGAGGTCTTGTGTATCCCGCCCCCCCCTCCTCGGCGTGGGCCATGAACCTGAAGGCCAGGGTCATGAAGGTCGTGAAGGTTTCGTCCTCCGGCGTCTTCGGTTTGTTCCACGAGGTAAACGGCATGGCGTTCTGCAGATAGTCCTCGTAGGCCCGGCGGATCACCCAGGCCGATTCGACGGCGCTGAGCCGGATCTCGGTTGCCAGATCGCTGCGCAGGCCGAGTGCCCCCCAGCGACTCAGCAGGTCGTAGGTCGTGGCGTGGGCGAAGATGTTGGCCATGGTCTCGGAGTAGATGGCGTTGGCGTTTCCGTCGATCTTGCCGCCGTAGTAGCAGGCGGCCGGGCTGTTGAGGGTCAGGTTGTGCCCCATCTCATGAAAAAACGAGCTGTAGGCTACGCTACCCGAGATCCCGTGGTCGCCGCTGGCGAATGCAAGTGGCGTGGTGTACCAGAGCGAGTACATCCCACCCACGAAATCGGCGTCGCGCAAAAGAAGCTGACGGAAGGCTGCGTTGACCTCAAAAAGATCGCCGTTGGCAAAATCGTGCTGCACCACGGCAGCCAGGGAGAGAACATAGGAGATCACATCACGAGACACGAGCGGAAAGAAGGTGTCATCGAAAGTCACGAGGTCGGTGGGCAGAGGATAGAGCCGCGCGGCAAGCGCATAGTCCTCGCCGTGGGGGATGCTCACGGCAAGGCGCGCAGGAAGGGAGATCGGTTCGATCACAGGCGGCCGGAACCGCACAAAAGCCTGCCGATCATCGCTCCGGCCCGCACCATAGCTGGCGGTCACCGTGACCAGGTAGTTTCGATTGAGGTCCTGGTAGACGTGCTCCCGCGGGAACCAGCCCGTATCCACCACGTTATCCCCCCAATCGAAATCGAAAGGGATCGTGGGGCACTGCGTATCACAGCCGTTCACCGCGACCTTGCCGCTCGAGTGGTCGATCGACTCGACCGTGACCGCGAGGGTCGACAGCGGCCCGAAGAGCTGCCGCTTGAAATCGAACTCCTCGGACGCGGCGGCCGGCGCGGGATGCACCGCAGCAACGATCCCGAGGAGGACGCAGAGGACCACCTGAATCGCCGCGGCAACCGCGTTGCTGGCCGAACGCCCAAACGCGCTGGATGTGCCCGGATCTGGATTCATCGCGTCCTTCCTCCTCATTACTTCCGTCGGTTTTTTTTGACCAAGGGAAAATGCTTCGATTCGGTTCGGCCCTCATTCATGATTCGAGATATCGTGTTTGCGATCGTGGGGTGCGCAGCGGCTACGTCGGTCGTCTCTTCGAGATCATCGCGCAGGTCATAGAGTTCGAGGGGCTTGTCGGCTGCGGGGCGATATCCTTTGAAATCGCCCCGTCGCACAGCTTGGCGTCCGCGATATTCCCAGTAGAGATAGTCGTGCTGCTGCTGCCGGCGCTGCTGGCGCGCCGCGCTTCCGAGAAGCGTTGGAACGAATGAGATGCCGTCGCTCGATGGAAGGGGAAGTGTCGCTCCCGTCAGGTCGGCGAAGGTGGGCAAAACATCCCAGAACGCCGAGACGTGATCGCTCACCGCTCCCGCCGCGATCTTACCTGGCCAGCGCGCGATGAAGGGCACCCGGATGCCGCCTTCGAAGAGGGATCCCTTCAAACCGCGCAACGCGCCGGCGCTCTCGAAAAACGCCGCATCCACGCCGCCCGCGTAGGTTGGACCATTGTCGCTGCTGAAGAAGACGGCGGTTTGCTCGTCGAGGCCGAGCTCTTTCAGCAATGCCAGAATCCGCCCGATGTGATCGTCCATGCGGGTGATCATGGCGGCATAGGCGGCCCGCGGCGTCCGGTGCGGCAGATAGCCCTTGTCTCCCAGGTAGGGTGTCTCGGGAAAGGCTCCGGCGTACTCCTCGAGAGAATCCTCAGGGACCTGAAGCGCCACGTGGGGCACCGGATAGGCGAGATAGAGGAAGAACGGCTTTCGGGCGTTCTCCTCGATGAAGCCGAGTGCTTCATCGGTCATGCAATCGAGGGCGTAGTCCTTGCCGGCATATTTTTCATAGGATTTCCGATCATCGGGATCGGCTTCGGGCGCCAGCTTCTGGTGGGCTTTGAAGCGCAAGTTTTCGAGAACGTGCTTCCGGCCGTTGCGCCAGAGATGGGTGGGGTAGTAGTTGTGCGCCTCGCGCTGGCAGATGTAGCCAAAAAAGTGATCAAATCCCTGTTCGTTCGGATCGCCCGACGAACCGGTCCAGCCCAGCCCCCATTTGCCGACGGCTGCCGTTGTGTAGCCCCTTTTCTGGAGCATGCCGCCCAGCGTCGCCGTGCCGGCGAGCAACGGACGTTGTCCTTCGATCTCGGGATCGTTCCAGACGTCGCCGCGCGCGTTCATCTCGTCGTTTCCCCGGATGTACGCATGCCCGGTGTGTTGCCCGGTCAGCAGGCAGCATCGCGACGGGGCGCACACCGTGCTGCCCGAGTAGTGCTGCACAAAACGCATCCCTTCCGCCGCCAATCTGTCGATGTTGGGCGTCCTGATCTTCTCCTGGCCAAAGCAGCCGAGCTCGCCGTAGCCGAGATCGTCTGCCAGAATGTAGATGATGTTGGGCCGCCCGTCACCGGCATCGCTGCCCGGCCCTCCACAACCTGGCAGCATCGCCGCGGCGGCTCCGGCACCGATCGTCTTGATAAAATCCCTTCGATCCATTGCGGTCATGATCACTCGTCCCATTCTGCGATCGTAGAGTGGCATCCCGCCGATCTCAACTCTCGCGTGATAGTCTCCGGTTGGTTGCCAACGATCATGTTTGATTGCTTTTTATGGACTGCATGGCACATCAGATATAGGATCTAGCGATCGATCGGGCAATGGAAAAGGTCGGAGGTTTTGAGGAAAGGAGAGCCGATGAAGGGTCAATTCGAGCTTCGCCCCGGGGACGTGGCCGCGTCACTCGTCGTTTTCGGATCTCTAGTGTTCCTCGCGCTGTCCGCCCTATCTCCCCTGTTGTCAGGCACAGCGCAGGCATCGGCTCCGCAGTCCGAGTCCGAGCAGCCTGAAGCTCCTGCGGCTGACTCCCCCTCGCTCGAGCGTCTCTCCTGGATGGCGGGATTGTGGGCTTCCGGAGACCCGAAAAAAAAGGCCGAAGCCGGTCTTCAGGCCGCTGAACGCCGCTCGGAAGAGCTCTGGATGCCACCTCGAGGCAGAGTAATGCTGGGCCTCCACGCGGACGTTTCCGGCTCCGGCGCGAGCTTTTTCGAGTACCTGAGGATCGAAAGCGGTCCCGAGGGCATCGTCTATCTGGCACAGCCGATGGGCCGCCGGACGACCCCGTTCAAGCTGGCCGAGATCGGCGAGCAGCAGGTCGTCTTCGAGAACCTGGACCATGACTTTCCGCAGCGCATCATCTACCGGCTCGGCGAGCAGGGTGACCGGCTCCACGCGCGCATCGAGGGGCAGCAGGACGGAGAACTCCGGTCGAGCGCCTGGGTGTGGCGGCGCATCTCCTTCAACGCTGAGCTCGGGCGCGATCGGACAGTGCCGCAAGGGATATCGCACCGCAGCCCGACAGATCCGAAGAACCCGCCTGGCGAGTCCGGCGTCTCACCGGGAACCTGGCCGGTGGAGGAGCTTGCCCGCTTCACCGCTCTCAACCAGACCTTCGGACAGAAGCGGCCGCTGGCCACCGGCAGCGAGGTCATGGTGGCCGGCACGTCGGGCGCGCTCGCCGTGCGCGCAGGCTATGAGGCGCTGCTCCGAGGGGGCAGCGCCGCCGACGCGGCCCTCACCACGGCACTGGCGCAGATCGCGCTCGCTGCCGGAAGCTGGAACAGCTACGCAGGCATCATGACCCTGATGTACTACGAGGCCTCCACCGGCCAGGTCCACTACCTGGACGCCGGCTTCGGAGTCCCGCGCGGTGAAACCGACCCCCTTTCGATTCCCAAGAGCCCCGAGCCGAGCGGTCGAACGGCGCTCGTGCCGGGATTCATGGCCGGCGTCGAGGCTGCCCATCAGCGCTTCGGCCGCCCCCCCTTCGACCGCCTCTTCGAGCCGGCCATCTGGATCGCCGAACACGGGGTCGAGCTCGACCCGGTCATCGCCAATTTGATCGCCTCGAAGAAGACGGTTCTCACGCGGCTGCCGGAGGGTCGCCGGATCTTCACCGGCGCTGACGGCCACCTCTACTGTCAGGGCGACCTCTTCCGCCAGCCGGCGCTTGCCGATACCCTACGCCACGTGGCCGAGGAGGGAGCGTGCTTCATGTACTCCGGTGCGTGGGCCGAGGAGTTCGCGCAGGCGGTCCAGGCCGAGGGCGGCACGCTCAGCGCCAACGATCTCGCGGGCTACCGGGCCGTCTGGCGCACGCCGCTCGAAAGCACCTATCGCGGCTACGAGGTGTTCGCCCCGGCCCCGCCTGTGATCGGAGGGGTCCACCTGCTGGAAGCGCTCAACGTGCTCGATCGAATCGACGCGCCGCACACAGGCCACTACAGTTCCTCCGGCCGAGCCCTTTACTGGCTCATCCAAACGGCGCGCATCGGTCCGCTCCTAACTTTGATGCCCGAAGCCTACGTGAAACAACACTTGCCGCAGATCGATCTGTCGCCGCAGGCGCGGATCACCATCGATTACGCCCGCATGCTGTCGGCCAAGATGCAGGAAGAGGGGTGGCTGCGCCGTGTTCAAGGATTACCGCCGATGCCGCCGGCCGAAGAGGGCGGCGGCCACTCCGACGGTGTGGTCGTGGTCGATGCGTCGGGTAACGTGGCCGCCCTGACCCATACGATCAACACCTCGTCGTGGGGTGCCTCGGGGCTCTTCGTCGGCGGCGTCTCGATCCCGGATGCGGCCTGCTTTCAGCAAGCGCGCCTCGCGGCGGCGGGCCCCGGCGGCCGGGTGCCCAACGAGATGGTGCCCCTCATCGTGTTGCGCGACGGCCGGCTGCGGCTGGCGTCGAGCACGATCGGCGCCGGGCTTCACGAGGCAACGTTGATCAGCGTGCACAACGTCCTGGACCATCGGCTCGATCCCAAAGCCGCGGCCGAGGCGCCGATCTTTCTGAGCCCCAACTGGGGTGTCGGCGGCGACGGACAGTCGCTGTACCACCAACAGGTGGTGCGGAAGGGAGAATTCCCGCAATCGATCCTCGACGAGGTGCGCGGACTGGGCCAGGGAATCAACGAGGTGTCGCCCTCGGAGCAGTACGCCTATCGGGGTTTTTGGATCGGGATCACGTTCGATGCCGAAACGGGGACCATGTTCGGCGGTGTCTGTCCCCTGCTCAACGGGATGGCGCTCGGGCGTTAGAGACAGGATCACAACGTATGGACGAAAATCCAGCGAGATTCGGTACCTTGGAATTCTATCCCATCGATCTACGACCCCACTTTCGGCTGCGCGCCGTCGTGACCGCGGACCGGCCCGCAGACGGCACGCTCGACGGACAGTTCGGTCTGGCAGCCGAGGAGCTCCCGGCTCCAGGGCGCGTGAACCTGCTCGGTATCGAGTTCGATTTCCTGGGCACCGGCAAGAGTGAACCCGATTGCCTGGTCCCCTCCGATCAGGAAGTCAGGTTGACGGTTCCCCGTGCCCCCGTTGTCCCTCGCGCCTCCTGCACCCCTGCCGACGGCCGGGAGGGTGGTGGCGAGGACACCGGCCGAGACGAAAACAGCCTCGAGGGCGGTGTCTCTGTCCGCGGAGATGCGCTCTTCCTGCTCGGCACCTCGGTGATGGGCAGCAGCGGCTCCGAGCTGACCCTGAAGCTTACGGAAGACGACCGTGCCGAGGCCGCCAGGGGGCGGGTTCACGAAGGGGATGACGAGAACGAGGTCGACGCGACGGTGAAAGAGATTGTGCGCTTCACCGACTGGTGCCACCGGCCGCAGTTCGGGGAACGGGAAGCGATCCGCGCCGGCTACCGCTACAACGGAGCGGGGCGGGTGGCTCAGCCCAATTCGATCTGGCTGCAGGTGGTCTTTCTCCCCCCTCGCACGACGCTACGCTCCATCGTCTTCGGCCACAGCCCCAACATGCGGATCTTCGCAGCCACGTTGGCGCGCGGTTCCTGCTGCTTGCCGGCCAACTCCCTGCTCCACTACCTGCTGGTTCGCCTTGCCGAACACAACGACGCCGCTGCTCTCTTTTCGTCGCTCTACTACACCCTGCGCGATATCGCGGAACTGCGATGCGACAGCGCCCTCGCCGGCCGGCTCGACGCCGTGCGCGACGGTGTGCTGCGCGAGCTCTCCGTGCAGGACCTCTTCAGCGGAAACCGCGAGAAAACCACGGACGTCTTCCAGCATCTCCACCCCCAGCTCGTGCAAGCCGAGAGGGACGCCGCACAACGTCTCGCGAATACGCCAAGCGCGAGTTCGCTGCGGATCACGCTCGTCGGCCACTCGCACCTGGACGCGGTCTGGCTGTGGCCCTGGAACGACACTGTGGGCAAAGCGCACCGCACCTTTTCGCGCAACCTGGAACGAATGGAGCGCTTTCCCGGGGTCACCTTCGCCCAGAGTTGCCCCCTCTTCTACGAGTGGATGGAACGCTACTACCCCGAGGTTTTTCGCAAGATCCACGCCCAGATCGAAGCCGGTCGGTGGGAACTGCTCGGCGGCATGTGGGTGGAGCCGGACGGCAACATGCCCTGTGGTGAAGCACTGGTGCGGCAGCGGCTCTTCGGCCAGCGTTACTACTTGGAGCGGTTCGGCCGGCTGAGCGAGGTGGCCTGGATTCCCGACACCTTCGGCATGCACGCCAACCATCCGCAGATTATCGCCAAGACCGGCGGCAAGTACTTCTTCACGACGAAGCTCATGTGGAACTACGAAAACGTCTTCCCCTTCCAGCACTTCATCTGGGAATCACCGGATGGTTCCAGGGTCCTCGCACTGCAGAGCGCGGTGGGCTGCGGCGCCGAGCCCGGGCCCTACGAGTGGCTAGAAAAGTCGGTGCACCGGCACAATCCGTTGCTGAAGCCGGGGCACACGGTCAGGGTCAACGCCGCCGCGCCCCACATTCCGGACAGCGCACTGAGCGCCGGGGAATTCGTTCCCGAGGTGCTGTGCATCTTCGGCGAGGGCGACGGCGGCGAGGGTCCCTCGGAGCGCATGTACCAGCGGGCCCACACCCTGTCCATGCTCCCCGAGTACAACCACGGCCGTGTGCACGATCACTTCCGAGATGTCGAATCCCGGTACGGCGATCGGCTGCCGGTGTGGAACGACGAGCTCTATCTGGAAAACCATCGCGGCACCACAACCTCGCAAGGCCGGATCAAGGAGCTCAACCGCCGCGCCGAGGCCTCCATCCTGGCCGCCGAAAAATGGGCGACTTTGGCGGAATGCCTCGCCCGCGCGGGTTACGCCCGAGCAGGTTGCGCCCACGTAGATTGCGCCAGCTCATCAGCGCGGCCAGCTATGAATACATCGCCGCCGTCCCGGTCCCTGGAGACATCCGCCGCCCGCTGCGAGGCTCTCGCCTTCAAGCCGCGGCTCGACGAAGCCTGGAAGAAGCTGCTCTACAACCAGTTTCACGACATACTGCCAGGCACCTCGATCCCGCAGGTCTACGTGGATGCCGAGCTCGACTTCGAACGGATCCTCAGCACAACGACGCAGATCGAGAGTATGGCTTTAGACTCGCTCGCCAGGCGCATCGACACCCTGCCGGCGCCCACCTCGATCGAGGCGCTCGGTGACGACGAGCGATTCCCCACAGGCCTCCCCCTGATCCTCTTCAATCCGCTGGGCTGGGAGCGTGACGAGACGGTCATGGTCCCCTTTGGATACACGGGTGTCGCGGTCGCCGGGCGCGACGGACGCGCACTCCCGAGCCAGGTGGTCTTCCGCGACGGCCTCAACTGGCTCCTGTTCCACGTAACTGTCCCCTCCTTCGGTTATACGCAGGTGCGACTGCTCGGCGTTCAGCCGCCGGATATGCCCTATCTCCCCTATGAGAAGCGGCCTGGAGCGGACACTTCGAACATGCCCGACGCACAGGAAAACGCGGTGAACATCGATGCGCAACGCCGCACCATGGAGAACCGCTTCTACCGCCTCGAGCTCGCACCGAACGGCAACATCGCCGAGATCTACGACAAACAGTTGCGGCGCAACCTGCTCGCCGGTGAGGCCAACGACGTGCGCTTCTTCAAAAACCATCCCGACGAGTGGAGCAACTGGAATCTCGATCCCGACTACGCAAAGCACGAGCTGCGGCCGGCAGGCGACGATGCGGTCTCCACGGCCGAACCTACCGGCATCACCGTCGGCAGCACCTCGGCAGCTTCGATCGAGGTGATCGATCGTGGGCCGGTGATGGCCGCCTTCCGCGTCACCAAAGGGGCCGCCAGAGAGGGACGCATCGTCCAGGAGATCCGCCTCTTCCGCGACGATCGGCGCATCGACTTCGTCACGACCGTGGATGTGAGATTCGTCGAATCGCTGGTCAAAGCGTTCTTTCCGTTTGATGTCGGTGGTGCCGACCACGTCACCACCGACATCGCCTACGGCACATACGAGCGCCCGACCCGGCCGCGAACGCCTTTTGAGAAAGCCAAGTGGGAGGTCTGGACCCAGAAGTGGCTCGACATGTCGGGTCCCGCCGGCGGGGTCACCGTGCTCACGCGCTCGCGCTACGGCTTCGATGTTCGAGACGAACAGATTGGCCTCACCCTGGTCAAAGGTGGCATCATGCCCGACCCGACCACCGACATCGGCACCCACCGCATCGAGTACGCCCTTTTCCCACACAGCGGGGATTTCCGCGCAGCCCACGCCTGGCGACGGGGTTACGAATACAACCTCCCTGTGGCCGCCTCGATGGAAGAAAACCACCCCGGCGACCTGCCATCGGAGAGTTCCTTCATCTCGCTCTCCGATGAGGGTGTCTGTTTCGAGGCGTTCAAGGAAGCCGAGGAGGGCAGAGGCCTGGTGATCCGCGTCTACGAAGTCGAGGGGCTCGACCGCGAACGGGTCGAGCTGACCCTCCCCATCGATGTGGCAAGCGCCGAAGAGGTCGACTTTCTCGAGCTCCAGGTCGTGCGCTCCGTCGCTCACGAGCACAACCGTATCGTGTTCCCCATCGGTCACCATGAAATCAAGGCGATCCGAGTCTTCCCGGTTGTTGAATCCAACCACAGCCCATGCAGCCGCGAGGATCGAGAGGGAGCACCAGGCACAGACGAAAGCACACAAAAACCATGAATCGATCGAAAAACAATCCCATCATCACGAGGGACCAGATCCCCTCGATCCCGCCGCACCTCGTGGATGTATCGTCCGTATTCAACCCCGGCGCCGTGAGGTACGACGGCAAGATTCTGCTCATGCTCCGCGTGCAGAACCGTGCACGCGAGACGTATCTCCTCATGGCGGAGAGCAAAGATGGCGTGCGCTTCTACATCCGCGACGAGCCGGTACGCTTCGACGGCATCGAATCGCTGACCGGTCCGGTCTACCACATCTACGATCCGCGCATCACGCAGATCGACGAACGATTCTACGTGATGTTCGCCATCGACATGGAAGGTACCTGCGAGCTGGGCCTCGCTCTAACCTTCGATTTCGAGACCTTCACCTTCATCCAAGTGGTCTCCAGCGGCGACGTCCGCAACGGCGTGCTCTTCCCTCACCAGATCGGCGGGCGTTACCTGCGTCTCGACCGGCCGAACAGGGTCAAGACCGGCGGCGGCCCGGCCACGGGCGACAGGATCATGCTCTCCGAGTCGAACGACCTGCTCGAATGGCGCACCGTGGCTCCGGTGATCAGCGGCCGCTGGCACTACTGGGACGAAGTAATCGGCCCCGGCCCGCCGCCGATCAAAACCCGTGCGGGATGGCTACAGATCTATCACGGAGTCGCCCACCATCTCGGAACCGGTCTCTACCAGGCGGGAGTGATGCTCCTCGACCTCGACCATCCGTACAAAGTGCTGGCCCGTGGCCGCTACAACATCCTCGAACCGCGCGAGCTCTACGAGCTGACCGGACAGGTGCCAAACGTGGTCTTCCCTAGCGGTGCCGTCGTCGCAGCTCGAGACGCAGAAGGCTACGCGCTGCCGGAGAGCCGAGTGTTCGTGTACTACGGTGCCGCTGACACCTCTATCTGTTTGGCCACGACCACGATCGACGAGCTGGTTGCTCACGCCAGGGCGACCTGAAAACCTGTTCTCCTTGCCGACCTGACTGTTATTCTAGCGCTTTTGCCGATAATCTCCCGAGGAGGCTATCTTTGAATCTGACCCCGATCGATTATGGTTTCGTCGCCGCAATCCTGGCCCTTCTACTCTGGGGAGTGTTAAAGAGCCGCTCCTACATGCGCGGCGTCTCCGATTTTCTTGCGGCCGGGCGTACCGCGGGTCGCTACACCATCTGCGTCTCCCAGGGGATCGCCATGCTCGGCGCGATCACCATCATTGCCAATTTCGAGCTCTACTACCAGTCGGGTTTTCCCATGATGTGGTGGGAATTCCTGATGTCTATCGTTATTCTCGTGGTCACGGTTTCCGGCTGGGTCGTCTATCGCTTCCGCCTGACACGGGCTCTCACGATGGCGCAGTTCTTCGAGATGCGTTACAGCCGCAACTTCCGCGTCTTTACGGGACTCCTCGCCTGGATATCGGGGATCATCAACTACGGAATCTATCCGGCGGTCAGCGCCCGATTCTTCATCTACTTCTGCGGATTACCGCCATCGATCGAGATCGTAGGTGTCCAGGTCTCCACGTTTGTGCTCATCATGATCTGCCTGCTGGCGACAGCCTTGGTCTTCGTCTTCTTGGGTGGACAGATCGCGGTGATCTTCACCGACTTCATTCAAGGAATATTCGTCAGCGTCGTCTTCGTGGTGATTACCATCTATTTCCTGCTGTATTTTGATTCAACCACGATTTTCGAAACTCTCAATCAACGGCCCGACGGCAGCTCCTACTTGAATCCTTTCAAGGCAGGTGAAACGCGCGATTTCAACTTCTGGTTTTTTCTGATCGGTGTAGTCGGTTACATATACAACATGCTTTCCTGGCAGGGTACTCAGGGCTACAACTCATCAGCCAGCAGTGCCCACGAAGCACGTATGGCGCAGATCCTCAGCAACTGGCGCCAAATCCCACAGATGATATTCCTGCTCGCCATCGCGGTCTGCGCATACACCGTCATGCATCACCCTGATTACGCCTCCCAGGCGGAAAGCGTGACAACTCTGATCTCCTCTGAATCCTCCCAAGCGGTTCAGAGCCAGTTGACCGTGCCCGTGGTACTTTCCCTCTTCCTTCCAATCGGTCTCATGGGAGCATTCGCGGCGGTCATGGTGGGTGCGTTCATCACTACCAACGACACGTATCTGCATTCGTGGGGCAGCATCTTCGTTCAAGATGTCATCATACCTCTACGCAAAAAACCTCTGACTTCTCGTCAACATATCTTCTATCTCCGTCTATCGATCCTCTTCGTGGCGGCCTTCGCGTTCTGTTTCAGCCTGATTTTCCAACAAACCGAGTATATCCTGCTCTTCTTCGCCATCACCGGCGCTATTTACGCTGGAGGATCCGGATCAGTGATCATCGGTGGACTGTACTGGCGCAGAGGCACTACGTCCGCTGCCTGGAGCGCCATGATCTCAGGAGCGGTTGTGTCTGTAGGAGGGATAATCTGCCAGCAGAACTGGTCGACATGGTTCGCAGGCGCCGAATTCCCGATCAATGGTCAGGTTTTCTGGTTTATTGCTATTGTGAGTTCTATCTTTGTCTATATTACTATTTCTTTGGCCTCCTCCTACTTTTACAAAGACAATGAGCTCTGTGACATGGATCGATTGTTCCACCGCAAAAAATATTCTTCCGGAAAAGACAAAAGCGCAACCGCCGCAATCTCACGTTCTGCCAAGACGGCTGTCGTCACTACTACTTCTAATATTACTGGTACTTCTAATATTACTGGTACTTGTAGTTTTTCTGGTACTTCTAGTTTTTCTAAATTATTTAAGATACGATTCAAAGAAATTTTTGGTATGGGGCATGAATTCACTCGCGGTGATCGCTTTATTTGTCGATTGACATATCTTTGGGTTCTAGGATGGATCCTGGTGTTCATCTTCGGTTCAATATTCAACATTTTCTGCGATGTTTCAAATCACACTTGGATGTTTTTCTGGTATATATTTTTCATCATCCGAGTTATAGCAGCGGTCGGTATCATCATCTGGTTTACCATCGGTGGGATATTAGATATCAAAAAGATGTTCAACCGTCTCGATACTATGCAGCGCGATGACTCCGATGACGGTAGAGTTGCTGAATAACGAATTTATCTCGAATGATGCCACCGAGTTCATGTGACAATTTTTTCTTTATCGCTCGGTTCCTGGTTGTCTACTTTTTTATCAAAACTGCCTTTGCCTTCTTCTGAAGATATATTTATTTCTCTCGAGTCTTCAATCTCACAGGTATCAACCGAAACCGAAACTTGTCTTCTGATTGCTTCGAAAAGGCTGTTTTGATTGATCGGCTTTGAAACGTAGTCATCCATTCCAGCCTCTAGACACAACTCGCGATCTCCCTTCATAGCATGCGCCGTCATGGCTATTATCGGCATGTGCCGACACGTTTGCTTCTCTTTCTCCCGAATTATCGATGTGGTCTCGAAACCACCCATGCTAGGCATCTGGATATCCATGAGGATCACATCGTATTTATTTCTTTCTATCGCATCGAGTGCTTCGAGCCCATTGTTTGACACGTCGACGTGATGCCCCTTCTTCTCTAGTATATGGATGGCCACTTTCTGGTTGATGATGTTGTCTTCCACCAATAGAATATTATAAATTTCTTCTTTTACGTCTTCTATCGCACGCCGTACATGATGTCGATTTTGAGCCGCCTCCTCAATATTTGATTTCTTCGTTCTTCTTTGAAGGCCAAATTGAGCACTGAATTGGAATGTGCTGCCTTTTCCAACCTTGCTCTCCACCCACATTCTCCCGTTCATGAGCTTTACGAGTTGAGAGGATATCGTCAGTCCCAGACCCGTCCCTCCGTGCTTGCGCGTAGAAGAGCCGTCTGCTTGTGTAAATGACTTGAAAACATGTTGCAGTTTTTCTTTCGGAATACCAGGACCGGTATCGATCACCGAAAACTGCAACATCGATTTTTCCTGGGTCGACTGCTGGAGGCTGACTCTGACCACGACTTCTCCTCTTTCCGTAAATTTGAGAGCATTTCCCACGAGATTGATGAGGACCTGCCTCAAACGCCCGGAATCTCCAATCAAAGCATCCGGTACATCAGTTAAAACATCGTAAGCGAGTTTAATTTTCTTTTCGGAAGATCGAAAGCTCAATGTGTCCAGGATATTACTTATGTTCAGAACTCCTGACACGCCTTTTTAGGCTTGATGCAATCGACGATTCGTGAAGGTTCCGCCCCAGAACCTCGACATGGAGAGAGTCCGAAGATTTTTGAAATAGTGCTTCAATACTTCCGTACAAT